>Ga0209184_1000005_pt1 | contig 300401 bp, 255 predicted proteins | sample EN8Hudsemesocosm_2_FD_184627 | JGI IMG/M metagenome (GOLD analysis project Ga0209184, IMG submission 184627) | Methane-oxidizing microbial communities from mesocosms in the Hudson Canyon - EN8C Hudson Canyon (SPAdes) (version 2) | ecosystem: Environmental > Aquatic > Marine > Cold seeps... | reverse complement strand
TACTGATGAAAATACCTGAAGACCGCGGATTTATATTCGCTAGCTCAGTGCTCACTGTTGGTTTGTGCATGCTAGTAGGATTACTTGCGATTAGCGTGGTGATTTGGAGTGTTGGATTCGGCCCTGTATATACCAATTAATACATGATATGTACCTTCGTTAAAAATAACACCTTACCCACTTAAATTGCTAGTTAGCGCTTTAAGTGGGTAAAAAACCTTTCTACATCTCTAAGCTTTCACTAAATGCTCTGCATGAAACCGTAAGTGATCCTCAATAAAACTGGCAATAAAATAATAGCTATGGTCATAGCCTGCCTGCTTTCTTAGCTCTAAGGGATAATTATTTTCGCTTGCTGCTTTTGTTAGCGAGTCAGGCAATAATTCTTGCTCTAAAAAATTATCCGCCAAACCTTGATCGACCAATACAGGCACATGCACTGATGCGGTTAACATTAGCTCACTCGCATCATATTCTGCCCAATCAGCCTTATTTTCGCCTAAATATGCCGAGAAGGCTTTTTGACCCCAAGAGCACTTACTCGGATTTGCGATCGGGCTAAATGCAGAGACCGATGTATAAGACGCAGGATTACGTAAAGCGATCACCAAAGCGCCGTGCCCCCCCATCGAATGACCACTAATCGCTCTCATATCATTAATCGGAAAATGAGCAGAAATCAACTCAGGCAATTCACTCAATATGTAATCATACATTTGATAATGCTGCTGCCATGGTGCCTGAGTAGAATTTACATAGAAGCCTGCCCCTAAACCCAAATCATAGGCTTGGTTTTCATCATCTGCAACGCCCTCACCTCGAGGACTGGTATCTGGTGCAATTATCGCGACACCCAGTTCTGCAGCAATTCGCTGCGCCCCAGATTTTTGCATAAAGTTTTCGTCTGTACAGGTTAAACCTGATAGCCAATACAGAACCGGAACCTTACTTCCATCTGATGCTTGCGGCGGTAAAAAAATAGTGAACCGCATGTTACAGTTAAGCACCTTAGAAGCATGCTTAACTTGCTGCTGCGTACCGCCAAAAACTTTAGTCGTGTTAAGTATTTCTATTGTCATACCAAAATCCATAAACGTTACTTATCAAAGTGAATAACCGTTCGAATACTTTTACCCTCATGCATTAATTTGAATGCATCGTTAATCCCTTCAAGCGGCATGGTATGCGTAATGAAGTCATCAAGCTTAAATTCACCTTTCAAATAACGCTCTACATATTCAGGCAGTTCAGTTCTACCTTTCACACCGCCAAAAGCAGACCCTCTCCAGACTCGCCCAGTCACCAATTGAAATGGTCGTGTTGAAATTTCCTGGCCTGCACCAGCGACACCAATCACGACCGACTCCCCCCAACCTTTGTGACAACACTCTAAAGCTGAACGCATCACATTAACGTTTCCGATACATTCAAACGAATAATCTACACCGCCATCCGTTAACTCAACAATCACATTTTGAATAGGCTTATCATATTTTTGTGGATTTATGCACTCGGTCGCGCCTAATTTTTTAGCCAATTCAAATTTATCTTCATTAATATCGATCGCAATAATACGACTTGCCTTAGCCATATTCGCGCCAATCACTGCAGCAAGTCCTATTCCACCCAAACCGAAAATAGCGACCGTTGCACCTTCTTCGACCTTAGCCGTATTCTTAACTGCCCCCATGCCTGTCGTCACACCACAACCAAGCAAACAAACTTCTTCAAGCGGTGCTTCAGGGTTTATCTTTGCCAATGAGATTTCTGGCAATACAGTGTATTCAGAAAAGGTAGAACAACCCATATAATGATAAATTGGCTGACCATCTTTATAGAATCTTGTGGTGCCATCCGGCATTAAACCTTTGCCTTGCGTTTCACGTATTTTTTGACACAGATTGGTTTTACCTGACAGACAAAACTTACACTCGCCACATTCTGGTGTGTACAAAGGAATTACGTGATCACCTACCGATACACTTTTTACTCCTTCACCAATCTGCTCAACGATACCACCGCCTTCATGACCTAAAATAGCGGGAAATATACCTTCAGGGTCCTCCCCTGAAAGCGTAAATGCATCGGTATGACAAACTCCAGACGCAACTACCCGTACCAATACTTCGCCCGCTTTAGGTAGCATTACATCGACCTCTTCAATAGAAAGAGGTTGATTCGGTGCCCATGCAATAGCGGCTTTTGATTTTATAAATTGCTCTTTCATAATGCCCTCGCTGTTATTTTGTTAATGGAATCTGCCATTAATGTCATTGTATGACTACTAAATTATTTAAAGGATAAGCTTACATCTTTCGCCTTCAGCATATTCAACCAAAAGAAAATATATTTTATTCAGGCGGCTTCTTTTCGGCAATTTCTTTCTCAGGTGTCTGAGCCAGCAAACAACCAACCAGCATAAGTGCTGCGCCAACAAATCCATAAAAGCCTAAAATCTCCTGAAAAAACCAATATCCGGCAGTCGCACCAAACACAGTTTCTAAGGACAAAATTACTGAGGCAACAAAAGGGTCGGAGTGTTTCAATGCAACAATTTGTAGTGTGTAGGCAATTCCAACCACGATAACACCATTCACCAAAGCCCAGACATAACCATCTGAGCCCGTCGCAAACAAACTTGATTCAAACATTAAATTCGCACCTAAACTAATAAGTGCACAAAACACAAACTGATAAAACGCCAAAACAAGTTCGTTATAACGCTTAACAAAAAAGGTAATTGCCAGTAGATGTATCGCCCAAAAAAACGCACCTAGTAACGCTAAACCATCACCTTTAAATTGTATTTCACCCTGAAAACCTGAAAGCAATGCTAAGCCAAGCAATGCTAAGCCACCACCCGACCAGGTCATCAATGAATATCGGTGTTTCATAAACAAGCCAAATACTGGCACAAAGATCACATAAAAGCCTGTAATAAATGCAACATTTGCCACTTTGGTTAAGCCTAAACTTATTTGCTGAAAGCCCGCTCCCGCACTTAATAAAATACCAAGCACTAAGCCTGCGACCAAGGTGTTCTTATTCAATAACTCAGCATGCCCTATTCTGAACAACCAAATCATTGGAATAAGCGTGATCGCCCCAAAAGCGAAACGCCAAGTATTAAACGCCATGGGACCAAGTGTTTCAAGTCCCTCACGTTGAGGAACAAAGCCAAGCCCCCATATGAGTGCAACAAGCAGCAACGTCGAGTTGATCACTAAAGAAGAGGGTTTCATAATTTAGCTCAGCGACACTTAATACAGTGCTTTATTATGACGCTGAAGATAGTTTTCAACGCGTTTAAAGAAGAATGTCAGAATATAAGTAATCACTAAATAGAGTAATGCTACAAAAATATACACTTCATAAACCGCAAAGGTTTCAGAAATAATTCGTCGTGCGACGCCCGTTAAGTCAAGCAGGGTAATAATGCTCACTAAAGATGAGGCTTGCATTAAAAAAATAATTTCATTGCCATAAGCAGGCCATGCGATACGCATTGCTTGCGGTAATACAACGCGTCGATACAAAAGCACGCCCGACATTCCACAAGCCCGCCCTGCCTCAATCACGCCAGTAGGCACTGACTTAATTGCACCTCGGAATATCTCGGCAGTATAAGCACAGGTATTAAGCGTCAATGTAAATACAGCACAAAAATAAGCACCTCGAAAATATTGCCATAAGCCCAGCTCCGTTAATTCAACCCTAAACTGACCGCTTCCGTAATAAATTAAAAATAACTGCACCAGCAAGGGGGTGCCACGAAAGTAAAAGGTAAGCACGTAACTTGGCCAATTAAGAATTTTATAATCTGATAAACGCATCAATGCGACCGGAACGGCCAATATTAAGCCAATGAATACCGACAAACTTGTAATGCCAATTGTGGTCCAAAAACCATCCAATAATCTCGGGCCATATTCCGTAATCATGTCCATGTTCATTTAATGTTGCCCTGCTTTAGCGACACGTTTTTCGAGATAATACTGCCCAAGCATCGACACTGCCGTAATGCCTAGAAATAACAATGACGCCAAGAAGTATGCCGTAAACGGTTCACGCGTAGCATTCGCAGCTATTTTAGTCATACGCATAATTTCGTCTAATTGAATGATTGATATTAGCGCTGTCGCTTTAATCAACACCATCCAAACATTACCCAAGGCTGGTAGAGCAAAGTACATCGCTTGCGGGAATAATATACGCCTAAACATCAGGAAATTTGACATGCCTACCGCTTTTGCAGCCTCCGCTTGCCCGCGAGGAATCGAAGCAAATGCACCTCGAAACACCTCAGTGCAAAAAGCACCATAAATAAAACCTATCGTTAAAGTACCGGCTAAAAAAGGATCAATATCAATTAATACTTCGTAACCAAGAGATTCTGAAAAGTCCTGCACAAGCTGAGGAAAGCCATAATAAAATAACAACAGAAGAATTAGCTCAGGTACACCTCGAACAACCGTGGTGTAGGTGTTTGCTAGACCTCTAACCCAAGTTTGTGAAGCAACCTTGGCCCAAGACCCTAGTAAGCCAAACATCACAGCTAACGCCATTGCAGCAAATCCCACTAACAAAGTGTTCTTCATTGCAGCAATGATTATCGGAGTATAACCGTCTAGTTCAAACAAATTAAATCCCAGAAGAGAAATAGAGAACAAGCTTTAAATCGTAACCTTCATGCGGCGAATATTGCCCACAAAGCAGATACCTTTGGATTCAATGTCACTCGAACATATGTAAGAGTGACATAAATGATTAATCTTTCTTAGTATTTATTCAGCGCCAAATACATCAAAAGGAAAATACTTATCATTGATTTTCTTATATGTGCCGTCTGCTCTAATTTGAGCAATCGCTTTATTAAGCATTGCTTTCAATTCATCTTCACCTTTACGAATACCAATTCCGATCCCATCACCGATGAATTTAGGATCATCAAAATCTGGTCCTGTCGCTTCAGCAAATGAACCATCTTTAGTCGCTAAAAAGTCATACAAAACAAAAGAGTCAGCGGCTAATAGATCTATTCGACCTGATACAAAGTCAAGGTTAGCTTCATCTTGAGCGCCATATGCTTTTACCTCAGCAACCTTCCCAAAGGTGCCTTGAACAAACTTCTCTGTGACAGTACCACCCTGAACACCAATAATTTTACCTTTCAGGCCTTTTTTAGAAATTTCAACTTTAGCGCCTTTTGGCTGAGCAAATTTAACAGGGCTTGTATAATATTTACCCGTAAAATCAATTTTCTTTTGACGTTCAGCCGTAATCGACATCGATGCAACGATTGTATCAAACTTCTTCGATAGTAAAGCTGGAATGATACCGTCCCAATCCGCCGTTACCCATTCACATTCTTTATTCATGGCTTTACAAAGTGCATCACCAATTTCAATATCAAACCCGACTAATTTACCGTTTTTATCGACTGAGTTAAACGGTGCATAAGCCCCTTCTGTGCCCATACGTAGTTTTTCTGCATGCAAAGACATTGAGCTAAACGCTAATATTGCCATGATAAGAAGTGACGTTATTTTCATAGTTATGTTGCCCTTATTTTTTTATTTAATGTTATTTAGGGAAGATTTTAGGCCAAGTGGTCCTTACTTAATGCGCATCAAACCATTCCTATTATCAATAATTTTTTAGCTAAAATTGATAAATCAGAGTAAATATAAATCTATTTATAGGTATTGGAAAGAAATTGTTTAAACCTAGCTGATTTTGGTTGATCAAAGACAACATCAGGACAACCATCTTCCTCTATTAAGCCTTCATGCATAAAAATAACTCGAGATGCCACATCCTTAGCAAACCCCATTTCATGTGTGACCACCAACATCGTTCGCCCTTCTTCTGCGAGGTCTTTCATAACTCTTAAGACTTCGCCCACTAATTCGGGGTCTAATGCTGAAGTAGGTTCATCAAACAGTAATGCGTCAGGTTTCATCGCCAAAGCGCGTGCAATGGCTACCCGCTGTTTTTGTCCTCCTGACAACTGACTGGGGTAATAATCGGCCCTATCACTCAACCCCACTTTTTCTAATAATTGACGAGCTTCGTCGATGCATTCTGATTTATTTCGCTTTTGCACATGTACAGGCGCTTCAATAACGTTCTCTAATACCGTCTTATGCGGCCATAGGTTAAAGCCTTGAAATACCATCCCTAGCTTTGTGCGTAAACGATCTACCTGTTTCTGGTTTTTAGGTTTTAAACCATGTTTCGTTTTCACCATATCAATCTTTTCACCAGAAACAGACACTTCACCTTCATCAGGCGTATCCAGTAAATTGATACAGCGTAATAACGTACTTTTACCTGAGCCGCTAGAGCCCAAAATTGCAATGACATCACCTTTATTCGCATCAAAAGAAATTCCTTTAAGCACTTTCAGAGGCCCAAAGCTCTTATGAATATTTTTTATATTTAAACTTGGTACGGTCATGCGTCAAAAAACACCTTAGTAAAAAATTTATAGATCAATCTTATACCCTGATTAAGCTGAGCGACAAGCTTCAAATAAGATTTTTGAATAATATAATGTCAAATTAAAAATCTTAGACTACATTAGTGATAACTCTATAGTAATAACAACTACTGGGGTTAGAGGGACACAAGGAATACCTGAAGCAACAAGCTGCAGCAGGTAAATAATAAAATTGGAAAATGGATTTGCGAATTCGCTAAACCAATACACAGTTATTATTGGCAAAGCCTGTTTGCATCACGGAGTTTGATATGACTAGTGTTAGCACCAGAACCACATCTCCAGCAACAGATTCTACCCCCTTAAATATTCAACCTTACACTTCTGCTGATTTACTAATTGACTACCTTGAGCAACTTTCCGTTGAATATGTATTTGGCATTCCCGGTGGCGCAATTGAACCTCTCTATAATTCTTTGGCAAAAAGTGAACAACGCTACGGCCCAAAAGCAATTGTTTCAAGACATGAAACCAGCGCTGCGTTTATGGCAAGCGGTTATCATTTATTAACCGGTAAGCTCGGAGTATGTTGTGCAACAACAGGTCCTGGTGCAACAAATTTAATTACGGGAATAGCCTGTGCTGCGGCAAACAATACACCCATTCTTGCGATCACCGCACAAACGGCGCTAAATACTTTTGGCAATTCTGCATTTCAGGAATCCTCCTGTACAGGTATTAATACCGTAGGGATGTTCGAGCACTGCACTAAATATAACACCTTGGTTTCACATATTGACCAGTTCGAACGAAAACTGTCAACCGCTGTCATGAAGGCCTTTCAACCACCTAGGGGTCCGGTTCATCTCAGCATTCCTCTGGATGTGATGCGGGCAAGCGCCAAAGCATTAAAGCCCACATACGACCTAACACAACAAATTAGTTCACCTTCACTCTATGACCATCAATCAGTTGATCAATTATTTGTACTACTCAACACCGCTAAAAAAATTGTTTTTGTCATTGGTGAAGGCGCTAGTGAAGCAATCGGCAGTATTTTAGATACGGCAGCTCATTATGGTTCGATTGTGATTACCACACCGCATGGTAAAGGTTTAGTTAGCCCCTACCATCCAGCATTTAGAGGCGTGGTCGGCTTTGCAGGCCATCAAAGTGCCCGCGACGCCCTTCGTGATGTAGATGTTGATCTTATCATCACTATTGGCACAAACTTGGGAGAATGGGCAAGTAACGGCTGGGATGCTTCTTTGTTACTGAATCGCCGAATGGTTCACATTGATGAACAAACCCATAATTTCTCTCAATCTCCCATGGCAAAATTGCATGTTCAAGGCCGTATTTTAACCATTTTTGATCATATACTTAAAACTTGTGGCGTAACCAAAGCCACAATCATCTCGCCGATTAAAAACACAAACATTCATAACTTTGAAAAAAGACATTTTAAACTTAATAATGAAAAATCATGGCTAGATACCGCAACCCCCATCAAGCCTCAGCGTTTAATGCATGATTTACCCAAATTATTCCCACCCAACACGCACTACCTGGCAGATACCGGCGCCAGTTTTGCTTGGGCTATTCATTACATGCACCCATTCGATCGCCGTATGCAGGGTTCACGTAATGCCAGAGGCGGCTTATTCCACACCTGCCTTGAATTTGCACCCATGGGCTGGGCGATTGGCTCTGCGATAGGCATGTCATTTGCTAAGCCATCAGACCCTGTTGTGTGTATCACTGGTGATGGAAGCCTTTTAATGAATGGCCAAGAAATTACTGTCGCAATTCAAGAGCATTTAACCGTTATTTTTGTTGTGTTAAATGATTCGGCACTCGGCATGGTCAAACACGGCCAAAAGTTAACAAATGCTGAAGAAGTGGGCGCAACGCTTCCCAAAGTAAATTTTGCAAATATGGCAAAATCAATGGGCGCAAATGCCTACCGAATTGAATCTCCAGAGCAATTAAAAAGTCTGGATTTCAATGAAATATGTAAACGTAACGGCCCTACTCTGCTCGACATTCTAATTGACGTAAATGAAGTCCCTCCTATTGGAATGAGAACCGATGCGTTAAAGGAGTCAAAATGACAGCGCCTGAAATACATTCTGATTTTTGGGATGAAGAAGCCAGCCCCGACAACCCGTTTAGCCCTTCAGCGTGTTTTTGCTCTGGTTATAATGTTTACGAGGACCTAATAAATAAAGTCAGCTGGGTAGAATACCTTTATTTAATGCTAATGAAAGAACCACCCACTCAGCAACAGTCTGCGTTATTCAATGCCCTGAGTGTCGCGTTAGCAAACCCTGGCCCTAGAGATAATTCAGTGCAAGCTGCTATGAGTGCAGGCGCCGGAGGCTCTACTTTCGCTTCTTCTTTAATCGCTGCTATCAGTGTGGGAGCTGGTAATTTAGGGGGAGCACATGAAGTATCCATTGCAATGACATGCTGGAAAAAGTTTGGTTTAAACCTGCCCTTATGGCAATCAGGATTAACAGACCTGCTTAATCCACCACAAAATAATGCTCAACGGGCCGATGTTTGGCTACAAATCGAACATGCCCCGGGCTTCGATCCTCATGCTATACATTGTGCAAAAACAGTCATCCACACCTTGGATCATTTAGTAAAACTAAGCCCTAGTCATCACCTTTCATGGTTACGAGATCACAGAACCAAAATGGAAGCCATTACGAGTCATCCATTAGCGATGTCAGGTGTGGCTGCTGCTGCATTTTCTGACCTTGGGTTCGAGCCCAATCAAGCTGAAATTTTATTCATGCTATTAAGGTTACCTGGCGCAGCAGTTCACGCACTTGAGCAGTACGAAACTGGTTGGCAGAAATTTCCTTTCTTTAGTGATGGGTTACACCTTGGGACACAACCGTCATGAATTCACGCTGTAAAACAGAGCTATCACAAAATCATATAAAGCTTAAAACGTTGTTAGAAAATTCCTCGAGATGGCCGACTAATATGGGAGGGTGGACGCCCGGTGAGGATGTTAAATTGAGAGGTAAAAGCTTACTCAAGGAACTAAACCATCTACCTTGGATATCCTTAGTCCTTTTTTCTATAACGGGTAAAATACCAGAATCAAATCAACGTGAATTATATGAAGGAATTTGGGTTATCTCGACCAGTTTTCCAGACCCACGTTTATGGAATAATCGCATTGCCGCGTTAGCCGCAAATGCTAGAAGCACACCTGTATTAGGCATTAGTGCGGGCATTGCCGTTTCTGAAGCTACTATATATGGACATAGACCTTTAGTGGCAACAATTGATTTTTTGTATGAAGTTCAGCGAAAATTAGATGAGGGTGGAAACCTAAATAACATTCTGGAAACAATATACCAATCCCCCTCTACGTCTCAACCTGGAAAAGGAAAACATAGGAGACCTGCAAAAATACCTGGATTTGGTCGACCAATTACACCTGTTGATGAGCGTAGAAAGCCCTTATTAGACTTAGCCGAAAGATGTAATTTTAGCCAAGGAAAAATACTACTGCTTGCTTTAAACATTGAACAGGCGTTAGTGAATATTGCTCCTCAATTAAAAATGAACATTGCTACATTAATGGCGGCATTATGCGCCGATCAAGGCATGAGCCCACGAGAATTTTACTATTTTGTGAGCCTTTGCTTTAGTGCCGGTATCTTAGCGTGTGCAATTGATGCTGAAGCACACAGTGAGGGCAGTTTTTTCCCATTGCCTTGTAGTGCCATTCAATATTCAGGTAAAGCTAGAAGACAATGGGGAAGTAGCTAGTTATCATTAAAAATCTATAAACAAATTCGTTCTTTCACCCAGGCTTCCAATTCATTAGCAGGTAAAGGCCGACTTAGTAAATAGCCCTGTATTACATCACACTTTAATGATTCCAATAGTCGTTTCTGCTCTTCTGTTTCGACCCCCTCCCCCACGACAGACAAGCCTAAATTATGAGCCAAAGCGATGATACCTTGTACGATTGATATATCATCTTTATCGCCTGGAAGATCTTTGATAAACGCTCGGTCAATTTTCAAAGTATCTACAGGAAAACGCTTTAAATAACTTAAAGAAGAATAACCCGTCCCGAAGTCATCAATTTCTAGCGTGACCCCTAACTTTCTTATCTGTGTCATCTGATCAATAATTGCTTCAGTGGTGCCTAACAGAGTATTTTCAGTAATTTCTAGTATCAACATGGTCGGAGCGATATTAGTAGAGGCAATAATATCGCTCACTTTAGAAAACAATTCACCCGACTCAAGCTGATCACTGGCTACATTTACTGAAACACTCAAATCTACGATACCTCTTTCAACCCAGGCCGCTTGCTGTGAGCATGCTTCTTGTAATACCCAATCACCAATATCATTAATTAAACCGCACCCTTCTGCCAAAGGAATAAATTCCATCGGTGGTAATAACCCTCGCTCAGGATGCTCCCACCGTACCAAAGCTTCGACCCCTCGAGTTTTCCCCGTATTAAAGTCATATTGAGGTTGGTAATATAAAACGAATTCTCCTTTTACTAATGCATTTTTCAGCTCTTGCTCCATTTCAATTTTTCGGATCGATTCAGATTCCATTCCATTTTCATAATATTGAAAACAGTTTCCCCCTTTCGCTTTTGCCCTAAACAAAGCAGTATCCGCATGTTTTAACATTGTCCCTATATTGTTGCCATTATTAGGGTAAACAGCGATACCAATACTAGCATGCGAAAAAACCTGCAAACTCATAAACGAAAAGGGCCTGGATATCATCTCTCTAATTTTTTCAGCGACACCGATCACTACATCAGGTGATTGAATCTTATCAAGAATAATTGCAAATTCATCACCACAGATACGCGCTAAAACATCCCCTGAGCGAATGCAACCTTGCAAACGCTGACCTACTGTTTTAATTAATAAGTCTCCAACCTCATGCCCCTGTGTTTCATTAACAAGCGTAAACTGGTCCAAGTCGATATAAAGTATCGCTAATAAATTATTCATTGTATAAGCGCGTCGAATTAACTCACGTCCGCGTTCCAAAAATAACTCTCTATTCGGCAGACTTGTTAAGACATCGTAATAGGCTAATTGGTACACTTTTCGTTCTGTTTTGCTCGACTGCAGTAATCGATTTACGCGTTTTCGAAGCAGCATAAAATTAACAGGTTTAGGTATAAAATCGGTAGCACCCGCTGAAAAAGCTTTTTCTATTGAACCTTCGTCATGTAATGCTGTGACCATCAATATAATCGGTCTATTTGAGGCCTGAATATTCAGAATTTGCTTACAGGCATCAAACCCATTGAGCCCTGGCATCATCGCATCCATCAAAATCATATCAGGCATGCTGTCTTCACACACTTTAACTGCTTCTAAGCCATCTCTAGCTTCAATCATATTGAAGCCATCACGTTCTAAAATACCTTGTAATGCATAACGAGCACTTCGGTCATCATCCACCACTAATATAGTTTGCGTTAATTCCGATGAAGTATTCAGCGCCGCATTATGAGTAAAAAGTTCATCTTGAAGCGCAGCTTTGATCTCCTTATACTCCTTAGATATATCCCTTAGCAGTGATTCAACCAATTCAGAATTTTCTGAAACAGCAGCTTGCTCCAAATGAATACATAATGCAGCTAAGGGCCCAGCACCGATATTGCTAGCGGTTCCTCTTAATATATGTGTACTTTTCTTGATTTCATCTATATTTTTTTGATCAAAATCATAGGCCATTTTTTCAATAAGATCTGGCGTATCTTCCATAAAAACAATTAATATTTGAGAGAAGATCTCTCCCGTGCGACTCCGCATTTCATTTAGTTTTTCGACATCTATGGGAAATATTTTTTCTTCGGCAAGTATTGCCTGTTTTGGGATAACGCCTGTATATTTCTCACCTGACTTCTGTGTAATTGAGGCAAACTCTTCTTGAATCGGGGGAGGTCTGAGCCATAAAGAAATTTTATTTTCAAGGTCATCAAACTTTAGAGGTTTCTCCACAAAGTCATTCATACCAGCCGAAAAGCAGCGCTGACGATCAGATTGAAAGATATGCGCAGTCATAGCTAGAATAGGTATACTGTTATCGCTGGATTCACTCGCCCGAATCATTTGAGTTGTTTTATAACCATCCATTATCGGCATTAAGCAATCCATTAAAACCATATCAAAAGATGAGTCTGTTAACTTCTCTATGGCGGCTTGGCCACCCTCTGCCACTTCGGCCCAATAACCAAGTTTTTCCAGCATCGTTCGAGCGACAATTTGATTGGTAGGGTTATCATCTACAACCAATATTCGAATACTCTCTTTGTTTTTTGAATCTAAACTAGTCGCTGCAGTGTTTTCTAATGGCACGTCATTACTAATAAGACACTGTATTTCGCGTCGAAGTGTGAGGGTATCAATAACAGAAGGTGCATATTTAATTGCTGGAGCAGTCACAGAGTCAGCATGAAGAGAAATATCATCACCCAAGACTAAGAATTTAATGTTAGCTAGCTCGGCATCCGAGCCAAGCACGTTGAAGTCAAGCAAATTTAGTGGCGGATTATCAACGATAACTAAATCAAATCCCTCCCCTTTTTTCCTCAATTTGTTCATCATAAAAGCGGCTTGTTCAAAAGACTCTGCTTGCTGATGCATCCACTGCCAACTGTTGAGCGTTAAAGAAAAAGCCTTATTTCTAGCGTTATTATCACCAATGGTTAACGCACGTAGCAGGCACAACTTCTGGTCGTTTATAGGTAGTACATTATTCGCTTGATTCGCCGCCGCCATCGGTATCGTAAACCAGAATGTACTACCCTCATCTACTTTACTTTTAACGCGTAACTCCCCTCCCATAAGTATAATTAACTGTTCACTAATTGTTAGCCCAAGCCCCGTGCCACCATAGGTTCGAGTTGTCGTTCCATCTGCTTGGACAAACGAGTCGAATATTCTTTTTTGAGCCTCTTCTGAGATTCCAATGCCTGTATCTTCAACCTCAAATTTTAATTGTAAATTATCACTTGTTGAAACTTGTTCAACTCGAATCATAACCATACCTTGGTCGGTAAATTTTATGGCATTACCTACTAGGTTTAACAGTATTTGGCGAAGCCTACCGGAGTCTCCCCTTATCGAATTTTTTAAATTCGGGTCTATCACGGCACTTAACATAACTTTCTTGGCATTCGACTGGAGAGCTAATAACTCCACTACATCCGTCACCAACTCACGAATACCAAAGTCTTCAAGATGAAACTTCAATTTTCCGGATTCGACTTTAGAAAAGTCCAGAATATCATCGATTAGTAGTAATAATGTTTGAGCAGAGCTCGTAGCAATATCAACATATTCTTTGGGTTTTGAGTCTAGTTCCGCACTTTGAAGTAACTGCAACATTCCGAGAATGCCATTCATTGGTGTACGCAGTTCATGGCTGACTGTCGCCGCAAATTCTCCTTTAGCTTTTGCGGTATCAATGGCTTTATCACGCGCGACCACCAATTCATTTTCTCTATTTTCTAATTCACCCATCATGGTATTAAACGCTTGTTCCATTGACAGTATATCTACTGAGCCTTCAAGCTTTGCACGCACGCGAATATCGCCCTGTTCTGCCTGATACATGTTCAACGCTAATTGTTTTAATGGCCGAAGCAATCTATTCGTAATTACTAACAACAAGACGAGTAAAATCATCGAAAAAAACAATGCAATCAACAAATTGCTTTTTAGAATTTCACGACTCATCGCATGTAAGCTAGCTTTAGAAATAGATACATGAACAAAACCAATCAGCTCATGTTCTAATGCTTGTGCTGTAAATGGAGACGATTCATCCAATGCCCAATTGCCACTAAAAACAGGCATACTAAAATTCCACATACCATCCAATTCCTCATATTCCAAACCATCCTTTGACCAGGAAGAGGGATTGTTCACGAGGGCATCGGGCTTACTATTAAACAGAATTGTATGATTTTTATCATAAATCGCAACATTCGAGACGTCAGGGAAAGACAGGATAGACTTAGACGCTTCTTTTGCATTTTCAGTACTATAATAAAGTAGGGCTAAGGCACTTTGTTCTGCAAAATTTTCAGTTATTTTTTTTCCCTGTAAAACAAATTGTTTATGCACAGTTTGACTGGAAATTGAAGAAATAACGAAAGATGAAATTACTGAAAAACAAACAATTCCGAAGCCAAACGCAATAATTAACTGCTGCTTAAAAGAAAATTTATTGAGTGAGATACGCTGCGCACCTTTCATGACAATTCCTCTTTTCCTAATTTTGTGGCGTTGGATACATCAAACCAAACATTTGTCTATCTTGCTTTGTGTAATGTAAATTCAAGTGGTTTGCTGTTCGTAAATTAATCGCAGTTTCGATACTTTCGCTCGCCTGTACTTTAATTTCAGTCGAATCATTTAGCTGTTCATTGTGCCAAAAACTCACCAACTCTTTACCCATTCCAACATTGTTCGTATAAAAAGAAAAAAGTGCCCCTCGCTTCACGTCGGCCAGGTTACTTGAAATCACTGACAATTTATTTCGCCAAGATTCTTCGAGTATCACTTTCGAAATTGTCTTATCTGGGCTTCGTCCATAAGGTGCAATCCATAATGCATCTTCATGTGGGTCCATATCACTCAAAACCTGCCGATATTTGTAAGCCATTTCACTCACATTCTCTGCTTTATGCGACAAAATTATTAAGCCGTGTTTCGACGCTTGTTTAATCGACTGCTCGATAAACCACTCATTGACTTGCCGATAAACCACCTGTATTCGTTTTACTTTTGGCAATATCTTTTTAATCTTCTTAAAAAGAACCTTTGGAGAGGGCACTAATGTAATCGTTGGTAATTTTGCCGCATTTGGCTGAATTAGCACGGCACCTACAACCGTTAAAGGACTTGAAGGCAACAATAGTGCGGCACGCATACTCCGGTTACCCAACACGATAACGCCATTCACATTTTGTTTATTCAACCACTTATAAAGCTCATCCGTCGTCGTTTTTTTCTTCAGCACATAAGTAGACAACTCACCCTCAAAACTTCTTTCAATCCCTTTATGCATATTTAAAAAGACTTGTCGGTAAGGCTCACGAATTTCTGGGTAAATCACAGCCAAACGTTCAACATGATGCGGTTCTTTTAGTACTGATTGTCCAAATACTGACTGAGCTATTAATAATTGACTCAGTAGCAATAAGCCAAGCTTAATCACTTCCTCCCCTACTCTTTTAGCACGAGCATGCCGTAAAATAAGATACTCTCTATAGTATTCAGTCATATTCAAAATAGGTGACCCTAATGAGATTCAGACTTAAAGGAAAAACTATCATTTTTCCGAATCATACGATTACCAATAACAAGCACATCAAGACCACTGGTGTGAAAAACGGCTAAAGCATCTTCTACAGAATGAATAATCGGCTTACCCATCACATTGAAGCTCGTGTTTAGAAGAATAGGGACCCCCGTCAGCTTTCTGAAATTTTCAATAAGTTGAAAGTACCTAGGGTTCCATTCTTCTTTTACCGTTTGCAATCGTCCCGTTCCATCTTCATGAAGCACCGCAGCTACTTGGTCTTTTACTTCATCCCTGAAGCATAAAGTACGCTCCATATAAGGAGATTCTTGATAGCCTTCAAAATACTGGTCGCCATATTCATGTAAAACAGACGGTGCAAAGGGTCTAAATTCTTCTCTGAATTTAACCCGCGCATTAATTTTCTCTTTCATCTCAACAAACCGTGGATCGGCAAGAATTGAACGGTTACCTAACGCTCGAGGCCCAAACTCTGCCCGGCCTTGAACCCAGCCGACAATGTAACCCTCTGCTAATAATTCAGCCGTTTTCAGGCTAATAGATGCCATCGATTCTTCTACAATCGACAGGCCACTGAATTGAGCAATTTTTGTCACCGTTTCCTCTGACATTTCAGCCCCTAAATAAGGGGTTTGAAAATAGTGTTGAGGCAGTTTTGCCGCGACACTATCTTGGATTTTAGTAGACGGTACTGGGCTATCAGGATGATCCTTTCTATACGCTAAATAGGCGGCACCTACTGCATTGCCATCATCTCCTGGCGCTGAAAATATATGTAATTTCTTAAAGTTAGTTTGCTTAAGGATTTTGCCACTATAGGCTGAATTTAATGCACAACCGCCCCCTAACACAAGGTTATCCGACAAGCCTAAATTACTGCTATTCGACAATAGCTCTGTCATTAATTCACAAAACACCTGCTGGCCTGTAAATGCTAAATCGGCAACATCAAGAGGTGTCTGTTCTGGCGTTCGAGCATAACTCAGTAATTTTTCTAAAGATTCGTCCCCTTGTTCAGGGCATACCAAGTTAAGACCATTTACCTGGATTCGCTGACGCATTAGATGATAAATTTCGGGGTTAAGTTTCCCATAAGGCGCTAACCCCATCACTTTCCATTCTTCTCCTCGCCATAGGTCAAAACCACATAAGCCACAAAGCGTACCGTAAAAAACACCAATGCTCTTTTCGATATTGCCATGCATGCTATTCACACCAATCGTACGGAATTGACCATCAACATAATGATAAATTCCATTACTCGCCCCCTCCCCAAAACCATCTACAATGACACAAACAGCCTCTTTAAAAGGACTGGTATAACACGCTGATGCGGCATGTGTAAGGTGGTGGTCAAAAGCAGTAAAAGAAACTTGGCGTTGTAAACTCGTATCACATCTAAACTTGAGGTGCTGTCCAGTATTCCGAATATTATTGGCAACTAAATCCATGACATAACAATAAATATCTGCATTCACAGCTAGAAATTGCTTAGGCCCTTCAGGTTCACTATATTTTTTATAGCGCTGTTTGGCTAACGTCACCTCCTTAGCAAAAATGACGCTACTTTCATCGCTCCAGGTTTTCGCTATGACAAGCTCTGCCTCCGGATCACAGTATTCATTAATGAGGCTTTCAATATGATTCATATCGTCTGGGGGCGAATTAATGGCACGCTTATTTTGCAAATACCGTTCACTTCCCTCAGCAAAAACCAACTCACCTTCTGCATTAATAATCGCAATTGCATTGTCATGACCAGTACAAGCAAGCCCAATATAGTTTCGTTTCATTTCACGCTCCTTAGGTGTGTTTTTATTATGATCCACTATAAAGTTCAAGGGCTTTTACTGAGAAGCCACCATCCACATCCAACACTGCTCCCGTCATAAAGCTAGAGGCTTCGCTACTTAAAAATAAAACCGCATTTGCGACATCATCTGGCTGTCCAACACCGGACAAAGGCTGGTAATCGTCATAAAATCCATAAGCCCGATCAACCACCTCAGGCTCAAACCCTAAATCAACAAATGCCTGAGTTCGAATAAATCCCGGGTTAATCGCATTCACTCTTACTTTTGAACTCGCCCACTCTGCAGCGAGTACCTTGGTCATTTGCACCACGGCACCTTTAACGAGTCCATAAAGCGGCAAGCCCAATAAATGCTGGTTAGCCACGACTGATGCGATATTGATAATGCAACCTTGATGTGCTTGGAGGTAAGGGTAAGCTTTCTGGCTTAGAAGATAGTTATGACTCAGATTCGTGGTGATGGTTTTAATAATCTCTTCATCACTAAAGTCCATCGAAGGCAACAGACAATGTTGGTTTACCGCATTGTTCACTAAAATATCTAATCGGCCAAAGTGTTCAATAGTTTGATGAATAATTAACGATAAGTGAGGCTGCAATTCAAGATCAAATTCCAAACCAAATGCACACCCGCCTTCACGCTGAATTTCATTTGCAAGTGCCTGTGCATCACTTAACTGACGACTCGTGACGACGACAGCGCAGCCCTGTTTTGCTAAGGCCTGTGCGATGCCTTTTCCAATCCCTTTTGAACTTCCGGTAATTAATGCGACTCTCTTTGTTTTCATTTGCACTCACCCTCACATCCCTGTTCGTGTAATTAACATTATTGTTCGTTACATCATTAGAATTGATATTCAAATTCCGCAAGTATTCGTCGCCCTGCCATAGGCAAATCGTTGGCGATTGACGCGGCGGGAAAAGACCAAGGGCTTGGTTCACGCACATCACTGTCAAAAAGATTCTTAACTGAAAAAGCCAAGGTTAAAGGATGGCCATTACGTCTGCGCCTTATACTGAGGTCAACTGTTTTATTGTCACTGATGACTGACCGATCATCTTCTGATATTCGCCGTCTATCCAAGACCCAATTAAATTGAGAATAAACTTGCCAGTTATCAGATTTCTTCCATAAAAGAGATAACATTAGTTGCCGTTGAGGTGCTTGAGCAGAGATTCCCCCCTCCGTTTTATCATCGGAGGTTTGAACGGAATAGTTGGCCTGTAACTCCAGGTTATATATAGGCTGCCAAGAACTTTCAAACTCGATACCTTGTCCGTTCTGATTACCTGCATTTTGAGCCGTTTTTGTCGTCGCACCTGAATCAGAAACAAACTGGATAATATCTTTCCATTCATAATGAAAAAAGGTCAAGCCATAGCGAATGCTTGGGGAGGGGCGATAATCAAAGGCGAGCTCCGTACTTTTCATTTTTTCGGGATCTAAATCAGGATTCCCCAATACGCTCGGGTTATTAATCGCCAATGTTTGCGTGAAACTCGGTGATCGAAACGCTTCACCATAAAGTACTTTCGCAGTTAAATCATGATTGACCGACCAGACAATGGCTGCTCTTGGGTTATGTGTAGTGCCGAAGTCTGAATAGTGGTCTGACCGAATACCTGCCGTCACCTCCCAATCGGCAGCAATATTCCAAATATCCTGTATAAAAACATATTGGTTTTTACGTGTTTTTTCTTGAAGAAATACGAATGGCGTATCCGTCACGTCAACCAAACCAGAGCCGGAAAGCAATGGTTCACAAGGCCCAGGCGTACACGTAGCGGGATCAATACCGAAGTTCTTGGTCTCTTTAACTTTATATAAGTCGCCATAATAATAACCTAAACCTAATCGTAGTTTATGACGATCAAGCCCAGTAAATATACTCGAAAAATTAGCCCGTCCATGACGCTCAAATACTTCTGGATTTCCAATAAAACCAACCGGATAAACACCTCCGCCCAGATCAACACCCGCTGGAAAAATAATGAGGTCCTTTTCAATTTCCTGACTGGTATCAAAATAACTCAGTTGAGCAGAAAACAACCAACCATCAAAGGTATGGTCATTTTTATAATTGACATCCGCATTCCAGCGCTCACTTAAATAGCGATTATGGGGGTCCAATGCTTCAGCAATCCCTGCACCATTACCAAAGTCTGCACGACGCTGAAGCCCTGCTCTAAACTGCCAGCCACCGTGTTCATAATCTAACCGTACATCAATATTTTCACGGGATAAATTGACGGCGCCAGGCGCTAAAGACGCATTAGTTCCAAACGCTGCATCAAGATTTGTTTGCATATCAGACGCAATAATTTCTTCCTGCCCGTCGGTTTGAGTAAACTCTAAAGAAACAGCTAACTTTCCCTCCCCTATTTTGGTTTTTTTCAACAGCCACAGCTCTTTATAATCAAAATCACCAAGACGCACACCAGCTTGAGTGCCGCCAATATCATCATAAGACTTAGTAATCACATTAATGGTACCTGCAAATGCATCAGCACCATAAACTGCCGAACCGGGCCCTCGAATCACTTCAATACGTGCAACTGAATGAATAGGCATGCCCCCCCAAATTAAACCACGGTCACCATGAAATAAATTAGTAATGGGGACCCCATTAATCAGCATCAGTACTTGAGGGTTAAATTTAGAGTAAATACCTCGAAAGATATAGGCCGGCTGATAACCAAAGGGGTCACGTGTCACATGAAGCCCTGGTACCGTTTCAAGTGCTTCATCTATATCTGCAGCACCCATATTTTGGATATCTTCAGCGGTAATAACGGTCGCGACAGCTGGCGCTTTAGCAACAGGTTGAACAACACCGGTTGCAATGCTAATAAACTCTTCATCGCCATAAAGACCAAATAAAGCTTCTTCATCACTTTGGTCATATGACTCAGCCTGAACCAGTAACGATAAAAATAAAGTAATAAGAAAACAGAAATTAACCGAGGTTTTGAACATTATTTAAGAAACCTTCATCCTTTAAAGTTCGACATCTAATAACGCTACCATGCTATAGCTAAATGTAAATTTACGAATTTACGAATTTACGAATTTACGAATTTACGAATTTACGAATTTACGAATTTACAACATAATAATTGGTTTGTATTGATTGAGGGGGAATTCATAAAAACACATACAAGCAACCACATTAATTAATAGCTCAATGTGGTTGCTTGTCAATTTTCTATTAAGAAGATTTCACTATATTTTAAGCAGAATCGAATAATTTCCTATTATTCTTTCCGAGAATTTGAACTTAAAGGTTGGATCAAAAATATAAGACAACGTTCTAACAAGGTTAGTTTTTCTTTAAAGCCGTTATAAAAAACCTCCTAATGTGACAGGAGGCAGCGTCATCCAATATCATTAGAACGCTGCCTGAGCGCTTCAAACAAACAAATACCTGTCGCGACCGAGACATTCAAACTACTCACACTACCTACCATAGGGATTTTAGTCAGTTGATCACAATGCTCTCTGGTCAAGCGCCTTAAGCCACTACTCTCAGCGCCCATAGCAAGCGCAATAGACCCTTTAAAATCTGTTTGATAAATATTACTCTCGGCTTCACCCGCTGCACCGGTAATCCAAATACCATAACTTTGTAGCCATTTCATGGTGCGGGCTAAGTTAGTCACACGAATAACCGGCACATGCTCGGCAGCCCCACACGCGACTTTACGAGCAACAGAATTCAATGGTGCTGACTTATCTTTCGGTACGATCACAGCATGAACGCCCGCAGCATCGGCTGATCGAAGACAGGCACCCAAATTATGGGGGTCCGTCACTGAATCAAGTATTAATAAGAAAGGTGGTACCGATAAGCCTTGTAGAATATCCTCTAAGTCACCTTCTGTTTTTTCAGCCTCAGCTTTAATAACAGCTACCACACCTTGATGACGTCCGCTAACAAGTGTGTCTAACGTTTTTCGTGGTACGTGCTCAAGCTTGATATTAGTCTGCTGAACAAGATTAAGTAATTTTGATAAGCGCTTGTCTTCTCGCCCTTCCTGCACCTGAATGGATAACACAGAATCAGGCTCGCTTCGTACTAATGATTCAACCGCATGTAAACCAAAGACCGTATCCAGACTCATGATGTTTTAGCCTTACGTTTACGTACGCCGCTTGCCTTCTCAGACTCTGGCGCCTTTTTTGACTTTTTAGCTGCAGTCTTCTTTTTCGCCACAGGCTTTTCAGCTGCTGATGTGGCTGCTTTAGACTTTGAGGCTTTTGCTTTGGTTGTTTTAGGTTTAGTCGTTTTTGGTTTTCGTTTCGCTGTTGTTTTTGATGGTTTATCAGATGCTTTTAAGCTTTTCTTTTCAGTTTTCTTGCCTTTCGTTGAGCTTTTACCTTTCGCTGCACTCTTGCCAGCACTTCGACGTTTACTACGTTTTCGAGGCTCTGCACTCACCAGCATTAAATCTACTTTACGTTCTTCCAGATTTATCTTCGCAACTTCAACTACAACAGCATCACCTAGCCCGTACGATGTGCCTGTACGTTCACCGGTCATTCGGTGCTTGGCACCATCATAATGATAGTAATCACTACTCAAAGAAGAAACATGCACAAGACCTTCAACATATAGGTCTGCTAACTCAACAAAGAAGCCAAAACCTGTTACGCCAGATATAATACCTTGAAATACTTCACCTAAATGCTGTTGTAGATATTCACATTTCAGCCAGCTGTTTACATCACGAGTTGCTTCGTCAGCACGCCTTTCAGCCATTGAACAATGCTCACCCAACACCAGCATTTTTGGCAAGTCATAAGCGTAAGCATATTTTGATAGGTCTAAGTCATCCGGTCGTAATACATCTTCACAGACCTTTTCACTATAAATGATCGATTTAATTGCACGATGAACGAGCAAATCAGGGTAACGTCGTATTGGCGAGGTGAAATGCGCATAATGGTCATACGCTAAGCCAAAGTGGCCTTTTTCTTCCGGCCCGTAAACAGCCTGACTCATTGAGCGAAGTAACACTGTTTGCAGCACGCTAAAATCTGGACGCCCTTTAATTTGACGAATAATTTCTTGGTAATCAGCGGGGGTTGGTTCTTCGCCACCCATTAACTGCAAACCCTGCTCGCCTAAAAACGAGCGTACGTTTTCTAGTTTCACTGCACTCGGTGTTTCATGAATCCGGTAAAGGGCAGGTATTTTATGCCGAGATAAGAATTCTGCTGTCGCGACATTTGCACATAACATACACTCTTCAATGATTTTGTGTGCATCATTACGAACCGTTGGCACAATTGCTTCAATCTTTCGTTCTTCACCAAAAATAATTCTGGTTTCTACCGTATCAAACTCAATCGCACCGCGCTCTTTACGTCGCTCTGTTAAAGCACCAAAGAGCGAATATAAGTTCTGAAGTTCAGGTAAAACATCGGCAAAATCTTCACAAAGTTGCATGCCATCAGGTGACTCAGGCGTTTCCAGCATAGTACCAACCTGATTATAAGTCAGCCTTGCATGGCTATACATCACACCTTCGTAGAACCGGCTAGTCGTAACGCGACCTTCGGCACTCACATCCATTTCACAAACCATACAAAGTCGGTCTACTTTTGGATTAAGTGAGCATAAACCATTAGAAAGAACCTCTGGTAACATCGGAACCACGTGATCAGGAAAATAAACCGAAGTTCCTCGATTATGAGCTTCCAAATCAAGTGCTGATTCTGGCTGAACATAATGACTCACATCAGCAATGGCAACATATAGCTTCCAACCCGCCCCTTGTTTTTTACAATAAACCGCATCATCAAAGTCACGCGCGTCTTCACCGTCAATCGTAACAAGCGGTAAATGACTAATATCTATTCGATGTTTTTTATCCGCGGCAGATACTTTAGGTTTTAATTTACTCACTTCAAGCTCAAGTGATTTTGGCCACTCAAAAGGTACGCCGTAAGTACGAATAGCGACATCAATTTCCATGCCTGGTGCCATATGATCGCCCAGAATATCTATCACTCGACCCGTTGCATGCGTGCGTTTTGTGGGTTGGTGAAGAATTTCCACAACCACATATTGACCATGTTCAGCATCCTTAGTGTCTTCGGAGTCGACTAAGATCTGCTGGTTTATCCGAGTATTTTCTACTTCGACCTGAATAATATTACCTTCACGGTATAAACGGCCAACCAACTGGGTTGTATTACGCTCCAGTATTTCAATAATCACGGCATGCCGCTTGCCTTTATGATCTTCACTATCGGCACGTACTAAGACTCGGTCGCCATCAAACACAGTTTGCATCTGACGCGCAGACAAATATAAATCTGCCCCGCCCTCATCAAGTTTTACAAAACCAAAACCATCTCTGTGCCCAATCACGACACCTTTCATTAAATTAATACGCGAGATAGGCAGGTATTGCCCTCTCCGATTACTGACTAACTGGCCATCTCGACACATTGCTATCAATCGGCGTCGTAAAGCTTCTATATTGTCAGGGTCAGTTAAATTAAGTTCATCGGCTAATTCTGGGTGAGTTGCAGGAGCATTCCGCTCATCTAAATGACTCGTCAGAAATTCTCGACTTGGTATAGGGTTCTCGTAATTAGAGGCTTCACGAGCTTGATGAGGATCAGAAGCTGTTGTTTGCTTCTGAGTTTTTTTAGACTTTGGTTTTGTCATTCATGACCGCGCTTGAGTTGGCTTTTTATCAATAAAAAAAATAAATAAATGTTCAAGCGATAATTATAACGTCTAACGGGCAATATGTAGAAATAAATTCACACCACTTGGATCTTTCACAATATTCATCTTAGCGCGCTGCACACCACAACATGAAGCTAAATAATATAAGTGCGCCTCACTTCTTGGATTCACATGCCACTGTAGGAAGTCCATATAGCTCTGACTCGGGTTCGTTGTACTTAAATTCCCAATCACTATGCGCCCACCTTTTTGAGTTTGAGTGAGCAGCTTTTTAAGATTTATCTTAAATAACTCATCATTCAAATAATCGAATAAACCTTCTGACCAAACAAGATTGTATTGATTGGGTGTATTTAAGTCAGACACATTACCATGCTGAAATTGAACTTGTTGAAGTTCATTACGGCAGAGCAGTCGAGCATAGTCTAAAGCTTTCCAATTATTGTCCATGCATAAAAAAGACGCATTACTGTTAGCGCCAGTTAAGTAATTTGCGACTGATCGTGATGATCCCGATGCAACATTCAAAACTTTTGCGTGAGTGCTATCTAACTCAACTTCCTGCATTGTTTGTTTAAAGTATTGTTGGCTATTTTGAATAGCCTGTACAAATGCTTGCTGATTCCAAAATTCATCCCATTTTTTTAAATTTTGGTCAGAGGTTTTATAATCACCACAAATACGTTCAATTAACTCAAAATCACCCGAATGCCCATGTGGTTTTCTGTAGGCAAAACCTTGCATAGTATCGAAAGTTAACGATTTACCCATTAAATCTTCTTTGAAATCAGGCCCGTAATGGTCAAAATCACCACGACTTTCAAGTAAATTAAATGCTCCCAAAGTATGATTCAAAGCTTCATATTGCTCAGGTTCAGGCCCACCGGCTTGCACAAGACCATACATATCATTTACTGGAGTCATCATATTGCCACCTTCATTTTGAATACTCAGATAGTTTGAAGGACAAAATTAGAGTAATAAAACCAATTTCTGATTATTTGTTAAATATTTCGTCAATCTAACCGGTAAATTCTTCTAAATAGATCACTCATGGCAACTAAATCCTCATTACCAACATCAAAAACTGTACATTATTTGATCATTTCAAGTAGAATTAAGCTAAGTCAAAACACATTTAATTGGACTGAGGTTTTTATTGTGTTTGAATACACCATTCCTAGCTTTGAAACTCTAGTAGCCCTTGCGAAAGAAGACCCTGCGGAATTTGAAGCACTCCGAAACCAACTCTGCCAGCAAATACTAGATCAAGCGCCGGAGCACATATCGAGGCGCTTAAAAGGCCTTCAGTTTAAGGTAAACATGGAACGACAGCGTTCGAAAACAGCCCTAAAGTCTTGCCTTGAACTGTCTAAACTAATGAATGATTCTTTATTCGAGTTAGAAAAAGCGCTTTCCAACCCTCAAGAGTTTTTACGTGAACACAATTTGAACCATCAAACAAAAAGCACAAACCTAACAAGGAAAAAACAAGCAAGCGCAGAGGTTATTCAATTATTCCCTAATCCTCCCAATATTCCAGAGTCAGAAACGATAGCTAAGCCACCTGCATCAGAAGATTGAAACCCTATAACATTTCCCGCAAACTAAGCCCTCATTCGACATGAAGAGGTTTTTATGGGAAAGACTGCCTGGGTTGCCGGCGCTACAGGCGTTGTTGGTAGCCACTTAATAGAATTATTAAACCAAAACTCCGCTTATACTGAGGTGATTGCGTTTGTTCGACACCCCCTTCCTGACCGCTGGAAAAACTTATCCAAAGTCACACAATGGTCAGTTAACTACCAAGAACTCAAAACCTCTTCGAAAAACGCACACACTGATGATTTATTCTGCGCATTAGGGTCAACAACTAAAAAAACGCCCAACAAAAAAGAATATTATCAAATTGATGTTCAATATCCGCTTAATTTCGCAGCATTAGGTACTCAACATGGTGCAAGTTATTATGGTTTAGTCTCTTCACATGGCGCCAACCCGAAAGCACTTTCTTATTATTTAAAAATGAAAGGTGAGCTTGAAGATAAATTAAGCAAACACGCTTATCCACATACCGCCATTGCACGTCCAAGTTTATTAAGAGGCCAACGCGAAGAATTCCGCCTACTTGAGCATTTAAGCGGATTTGTCATGGGTCAAATGCCGGGAAACTACAAAGCTATTAAACCTATTGATGTCGCTGCAGCGTTAATTGAAGTAGCTAATAACGGTAAAAGCGGCCTTGAGTTTTTACCCTCTAAAACAATGCAGAACGCTTCCGACAAATACGATATCTAACAAAATAAAGGAACCAAAAGAATATGCCAGATACGATACAAGATGAAGTAGGTGTATTAATTGGTTCCCTAAAATCAGTTCAACTTGCCACTTTAAACGCAGATCAACAAGCTGAAATCAGCTATGCACCTTATCTGAAATTAGAGGATAGCTTTTTCGTTTTCATCAGCGAACTGGCGGCACATACTCAAAACTTAAAAATGCATCATCAACTGTCATTAATGTTCATCGAAGATGAGTCAAGCAGCCAAACTGTATTTGCTCGAAAACGGTTAACGCTTGAATGCCAAAGTACATTCATTGATAGAAAAAATGAAAAGTGGGAGCGTACTCTTTTAGCGTTTGAAGCAACACAAGGGCCAACCATCCAACTGCTTAAAACCTTACCTGATTTTTGTTTGTTTGAATTAATAGCCGAAGCAGGCACATTTGTGAAAGGCTTTGGACAAGCGTATCAATTGTCGGGAAAAGCACTTAGTGAGATCAAACAAGTTAAAGGAAAGTAAAACGTTTGAGCAAAACAGCTTAGATACTCAGCGTACTTAAACTGACATTTCAGCGAGTAAAAGCCCTTTAATACCCGCCCAATAAATAATAGAACACCAGACAAAAGTGACGGATGTCAGTTCAAGCATAATTTTAGTACGACTCACTTTTAATCGTCGAGCAATCAATGCATAACTCGGAACACCCAGTAATATAGGTGCCATTAAAAGCGTCATGCTTTTTCCGTATCGCCTCCATATTTTCAGCACTCTTCTCAGGTTTTTATTAAAGCCTTTAGCCTTCGTTTGTCGTTTCGCCATCCAAAGATCTGTAATAAAAAGAGAAGCAGCAGCAGAGCCGAGCGCAGGACCCATATTAAATAGCAGCATTTCAAAATAGGAAAAACCAGCCCCAACCGCGATAAGTGGACCGATATAGGTTTTCCAAGCACTGAAGAAAAACATGCTTAGCACCTGAAGCAAGTAAGTTTCATCCATAATCAAATCACCCTAGAAGCACTAGAATTCAGACCTTCCCCAACGCTCAACAAGTTTTTGCTCTACGCCTAAGTGATCCAATATTCTCGCGACAATAAAATCAACCAGATCATCAAGGGTTTGAGGCTTATTATAAAAACCAGGGCTTGCAGGTATAATCACAGCCCCCATTCGTGTAAGTTTAAGCATGTGCTCTAAATGAATTTCGGAATAAGGTGTTTCTCTAGGGACAAGAATGAGTTTACGACGTTCTTTCAAAGCAACATCTGCCGCACGCTCAATGAGGTTATTACTCGCGCCGCACGCAATCGCAGATAATGTTCCTGTACTGCAAGGACAAACCACCATTTGACTCGGCGCACCTGAACCTGAAGCAACAGGCGCCATCCAGTCTTCTTTACCAAACACTTCTAACTGCCCAGACTTGGCACTAAATTTTTCACTTAAATACTGTTTCATCTTCGCAGCTTGCGCGGGTAGCTTGAGATCAGTTTCAGTTGCGATAACAATTTGAGCGGCCTTAGAGACCATCAAATAAACACGCACCCCTTCGTTTATCAGGCATTGCGTTAAACGAAGTCCATATTGAACCCCTGACGCACCAGTGATCGCAATCGTGATAGTTTGCGAATAATCTAATTGCTTAGGCATCCGCACCTCCCGAAAATACCGTAACGGCATCAATGAGTTGTTGGTGAATTCCGGAAAAGCCGCCATTACTCATAATGACGATATGTGTTTCACCTTTCAGATTAGACAATACTTTTTCAATCAACTCTTCGACACTCTTCCCTAGAAAATGAGTTTCGTTCGCCGCATGAATTTGGTGTTGTAACCAATTATCGCTATTTAGGGCATTACTTTGCGTCAGATCAGCCCAAATCACACAGTCTGCTTGCTCTGAACTGGCCAGCAAGGTTTTAGCATGAATACCCATTCTCATGGTGTTAGAGCGAGGTTCTATCAAAGCAATAATGTTCGCTGACCCTACTTGGCGCCTTAATCCATCCAAGGTGGTCTTTATCGCTGTGGGGTGGTGAGCAAAGTCGTCATAAATCGAAAAAATACCATTTTTAGTACTAATATTGGCAAGACACTCCATTCTTCGCTTTACACCTTTAAAGCAAGATAAAGCTTTAGCACTATGCGCCAAGGTAACACCGACATGCCGCGCAGCCAACATCGCAGCCATGCCGTTTTCAACATTATGCTTACCTGTTAAAGTCCAATTAACGGTGTGTGCTTCATCTCCCAGTACCACTTGAAATTCACTACCTGAAGCAGTCAACTGACGCCATACCGGCTGTTCATTTTTCTGCGCAATTGTGTTCTCTTCAGTATCTTCAGAAAAAGATTGCTGCTCTGCCCAACACCCTTTTGTTAACACTTGATCTATCGCTTCAACCTTCGCTGGGTAAATCACACGTCCATTACTAGGAATGGTACGAATAACGTGATGAAACTGCGTTTGTATTGCAGCTAAGTCAGCAAAAATATCGGCGTGATCAAACTCTAAATTATTAACAATAAAAGTGCGCGGCCGATAATGGACAAATTTAGAACGCTTATCAAAAAAAGCACTATCATATTCATCAGCTTCGATGACAAAGAAAGGCGTTTCACCCATTCGAGCAGAATAACCAAAATTACCCGGGACACCACCAATTAAAAATCCCGGCTTCATACCCGCATACTCTAATATCCAAGCCAGCATACTACTCGTTGTGGTTTTCCCATGCGTACCAGACACACCTAAAACCCACTTTCCGGGTAATATTTTATCCGCCAATAGACCTGGCCCAGAGGTGTAAGGTAAGCCTTGGTTAAGAATTTCCTCTAACAAAGGGTTCCCACGGCTAATGGCATTTCCTATTACATATAGGTCGGCACCTAAATCGAGCTGACTCAGGTCATAACCTGAAATCAGCCCTATGCCCTGCTCTTCAAGCTGAGTACTCATCGGCGGGTAGACAGACTGATCACAACCTGTAACTTTCAGCCCCATTTCTTTAGCAAGTACCGCAAGGCTCCCCATAAAGGTACCGCAAATACCGAGAATATGAATATGCATAGAGACTAAAGGCTACCTGTTGAATCTATTTCAATCGCCTTATCCATTGTTTCTAGATAAGCCTGACGCGCTTTAATTTTTGTACCATGATGTGCCCGCATATTCAGCGTTTTCATCTGCGCAGCAACCTGCTCAGCCGTTGCCATTAGTTGCTCTGGTGCAACAATTTGATCAAGAAAACCTGCTTTGATCGCATCTTCAGGGCTAAACATTTCAGCGTTCATGACCGAACGATTAAAATAGTTAGCAGGCATTCTATTGCGAGCCATTTCAATCCCTGCATGGTGCATCGTCATACCTATTGCCACTTCGTTCAAACCAATTTTAAATGAGCCTTCTACGCCGATTCTGTAATCTGCACTCAGTAGAAGAAAGCCACCTTTTGCCACAGCATGGCCGGTACAGGCGACAATGATAGGAAAAGGAAACGACATCATTCTACGCGTAAACTTTGAGCCCTCGGTTACGAGTGCCATCGCATCAGTCATACTTTTTTGCATGGTTTTTAAATCGTAACCACCTGACAGAATACCTTCTTTACCACTTAAAATAACAACTGCCTTTGCTTCTTCGGCCTGATCCAAAGCAGCATTTAGTTCTTCAATCACCTGATGGGATATCGCATTAACCTTGCCATTATTAAGTGATATTTTTGCAATTTTATCTTGAATTTCTACCGTTACTAATTCCATCATTCTACCTATTTAATATTTATCTATGAGTTCTCTATTCGATAAGGGGGTGCTTACATCATCAGTACGCCCTTGCTTAAACTTTAGTGTTATTTCAAATCTATAAAGTGTTCTCGATAGTAGATCAATTCATCAATCGATTCTTTAATATCATCCAACGCCAAATGAACGCCCTTCTTTTTAAAGCCACTTAAAATACTCGGTTTCCAACGTTTGGCTAATTCTTTCAAGGTACTCACATCAACATTTCTATAATGAAAGAAAGCTTCCAACTCTGGCATATACTTGACTAAAAAGCGCCTATCTTGACCAATACTATTGCCGCACATTGGTGAACAACCCGCATCAAGATGCTCTTTTAAAAACACAATCGTATCTTGCTCTGCTGTCTGTTCGGTGACCGCACTCTCTTGAACACGCTTGGTTAATCCGGTTTTACCATGAGTCGTTGTACACCATTCATCCATCGAATTTAATAATTCATCACTCTGATGTACGGCTATCACAGGACCAATTGCCAGTATATTTAAGTCGGCATCCGTAACAATTGTTGCGATTTCAATAATCCGTTCTTTCTCAGGATCTAACCCTGTCATTTCAAGATCTACCCAGATTAAATTATTTTTACGACTCATAGTATTTACCTTGATATAAAATTTTGTATCTACTTTTAAACTTAACGAAACAAGATAATGACTAAATCATCTTTAAACAAGCGCTACTGATATGATTTTACTGTTAGAATACGTTTATTAGTTAATATTAAACCCAAGATGCTTAGATACAAGGTTGTTAGAGTAACAATATTTATTGTTACGACCATACTACCGCCACACAACAACCACTAGACAACAAGTCAGCTTATGAGCAAACGAAAATTAAACCGTCGTCAAAAATGGCGTATTGAAAAAATCCAAGCTGAGAAAGCTTCACGCGCTGATCGCAAAGAAAAATCGATCACCAAACAAAAGTTTGCCGGTGACCTCAGTGATGAACAAAAAGGTTTAATTATTGCCCATTATGGCCAAAAGCTAGATGTTGAAGCACTTGAAGGCGAAGAGAAAGGCAAAATTTATCGTTGTTATGTCCGAGCTAATATTGATTCACTTGTAACCGGTGATCAAGTTATTTGGCGAGCAGGCCCAGATCAAGACGGCGTAATTGAAGCAAGACTTGAGAGAAATAGTTTATTACAGCGGCCAGATAATTATGGGCTTTTAAAACCCGTTGCCGCCAACATTGATCGTATTATCATCGTCGTCGCAACCGAACCCACTCCTTACGCAAACTTGATTGACCGCTACTTAGTTGCAGCCGAAACATTAAACATTAAACCGGCTCTCTTATTTAATAAAAGCGATTTAATCAATGATGAAAATCGAGAAGCGATTGACACCTTATGTGAGAGTTACAGCTCCCTCGGCTATGAAGTACTTAAAACATCAGCTTTCGAATTAGAGCAGTGCGAGTCTACCTTGCTCGAATGGCTAAGTAGTTACACCAGTATTTTTGTTGGCCAATCAGGCGTTGGTAAGTCATCTTTAATCGGTAGTATTTTAGGTGATAAATCGATCAGAATTGGTCCACTATCAGAACTATCTAGAAAGGGCATGCACACTACTACTACAGCCAAGCTTTTTCATATCCCTGGTGGCGGAGAAATTGTTGACTCACCAGGTATACGAGAATTCGGGCTTTGGCACATCACGGAACAAGAATTAATCGAAGGATTTATAGAGCTCAGGCCCTTTGTTGGCTACTGTCGTTTTCGGGATTGTCGACATAACAGTGAACCAAAATGTGCTATTTTGAGTGCTCAGGAAGAAGGTAAAATAAGCCAAACTAGAATGGATAGCTACCGCAGAATTAGAGAAACACTTGGTGACAAAGAAACTTATCTCTAAATTTATAATTAACAGATTCAATTAGCGCTACACAATTAGCATTCACAGGCTATAGTTAAACTAACTTATAGGCCTGTGTTAATTTTCTAATTCGCTAAAATTAAAAATATATGTCCGAAGATTCTATCCCAAATAATGCCTATGACTGGGCACAGCTTTTGGTCAAAAAACAACTCCCCTCGCCTTTTAGAGTCGGACAACTTGTATTACGCCAAATGGATAAGGGCACTTTACCTTACGCCAAACTAGCCGACACCATTAATAATGACCCGATTTTAGCCTATACAGTCATGTCAATCGCTAACCAAGGCCGCCTTAAAGAAGGCGAGAACTGCAAAACAGTTAGTCAAGCGATCAGCATGATCGGTGTCGATGAGTTAGAAAAGTGCATTAAAGGTCTCCCCTTTCAAAGTCCATCATCTAAAGATATAAAAAGCTTTTATTATATTCGCTGCATGAGCACCAGTTTATATGCGGCGCATTTAGGCAAGGCGCTCAGCCTACATAAAAACAAAGGAAAGCCCGAAGATTTTTATTGGTCTAGCCTTTTTATGGGCGTTCCACTTTGGCACTTATGGCGCTATGCCACACCTGAAATGCGTTTAATTCGGTATGCTATTCGCTCGAATTTTAAACTTCCTCAAGTCGCAGAAGAGGAAGTACTAGGTGATTCACTTATAAATGTCACCGCCGCGATTTCAAAACAGCTTTTTCTACCAGAGCTCGTCAATGACTGTTTCAAGACCAAAAACCAGTTGAGTAAAAAACAATGGATACAACTGGCAAACGCCACACCGATCATAGGTTTGCCTAAGCGCATTGAAGACCGCACGTTATTAATGGCAATACAAGCGCCTCACTTCCCTGTGATGCTCGCAAATTTAGTGGCTCATTTTGCTACCTATGATTGGTACTCTAAAGCAACTTTGCGTAGCCAGAAGATGCTTGCAACTTACTTAAATATATCCTTAGATGACGCAATCAAATTAACGCATGAAGTCGCAGCAGACATGTCTCGGGCACACCCTTTGCCTACAGTCATGCTTCCTGCAGCAAAATTACTGGTACCACCACGCAAAAGAACCAAAGCACAAGCTAAATCAGCAACGCCGCCCCCAGAAAAGACCACTCATAAAGATGAGCCACTTCAAACAATTGGCGAACAAGCTGCGTTAACAAAAGAACAAACCGATAAACTCACTCAACCCTCTGAAATAAAACAAGCTAAAGAAACAAAAGTCGAGCAGAAAAAACCAGAAATTCAAAACAAACCGCCAGAAAACAACCCTTTGTTTGATGAACTCACCGAGATCATGATTCATCGCCCTGAAGAATTTGTCGATTTGCATGAGTTAATGAATGCTGCCACACAAGGAATTGCCTACGGCATCAATTTAAAACGCGCGACCGTTTCATTAATTAGCAAAGATGGCACCCGCCTGAAAAGTTACTACTCAGTCGGTTGTCAAGAATCAGAAGTATTAAAAGAGTTCGGCACAAAAATCATCAAAAATACAATATTTGAAAAGCTTTCCAACCGACCTGCAAGTATTTGGGTGAAAGCCTCTAGTAACAAAAAAATAACTGACCTTCTACCGATGAATTTTAAACATGCTACCGACGAAAAAGATTTCTTTTTAATGTCGGTCTTTGTTGCTAAAAAACCTGTCGCCATCTTTTATGCTGACAACCACGACGGTAAATCCCTCACTGAGCAGCACTACAAACAATTCAAATATCTATGTGGCGCAGTCAGTAACGCCTTACAACATCAAGCTAAAAAATAGAGTCCTTTTTCTGCATCTGGTATGATGGCGCGTTTTCATACTATTTTATCATTTAGCCACATGCAAAAAAGAGACTCTGAATAATGCTTCCCTTATTTATCGAACCAAATGATCTTCAGAAATATTGTCTCAACATGCCTTCTGACCTCATTATCATTGATCTAGGCAGTGAAGCTCGTTTTAGCGCGGAGCATATTCCTGGCGCCACACTGGTTACACCAGCTGAAACACAAGCGCCTCCTCCTGTACCTGGTTTTTTACCGGACCATGACGCATTAACACATTTAATGCGCCGTATAGGTTTAACCGAAAAAAGTCATGTTGTCGTTTATGATGATGAAGGTGGTGGCTGGGCAGGACGATTTATCTGGATGCTCGATGAAATAGGCCATACTCAATATAGTTATTTAAATGGCGGTCTCATCTCCTGGAAAGGTGAAGGTTTTACAACAGAGGCGGGAATTCTACCTAATACCCCTTCAGAAATTTCAATTGAAGTAAATCATGCTCATACCATTCGTTGTGAAGCACTTTGTAACGCTTTAAGCTCAGCTAACACGCTCATTTGGGATGCTCGCTCACCTTTGGAACACAATGGTGAGAAACAATTTTCAGCGCGTGGCGGCCACATTCCTGGCGCAATAAACTATGAGTGGACTCGCGCAATGGACCCTCAAAACCATTTCCGCTTAAAACCACTTACAACACTTGAATCTGAGCTAGCTGAAATTGGTATTACACGCGATAAAGATATTTTCACTCACTGCCAAAGCCATCATCGCTCAGGCCTAACCTATTTAATTGCAAAACTATTAGACTTTCCAAGTATTAAAGCTTATTCCGGCTCTTGGGGAGAATGGGGAAATCGCCAAGATACGCCTATTGAGTCATAATCAACTTTATACGACGATATAAATTATTAATTAGCGTCTAAAAATTACTAACAGGGAATCATCAGCTAAATGAACTTGAACGATCTTTTTGTCTACAGCCAGTACGTCACACCTCAACACTTATTATCTCGCGCCGCAGGCAAAGTTGCTGATTGTGAAATTCCAGGTTTTAAAAACCCACTGATCAACTGGTTTATTAAGCAATATAACGTGAATATGTCAGAAGCTGAACTTCAATCAGCTCAAGACTTTAAAAGTTTTAATGACTTCTTTACCCGCCAACTGAAAGATGGCGCTCGCACAATTGACGAGAATCCTGACGCAATCATTTCACCTGTCGATGGCGCGATCAGTCAACTTGGCAGTATTCAACAAGGTCAAATATTTCAAGCGAAAGGCCAAAGTTTTAGTATCGTTGAATTATTAGGTGGTGATGCTGAGCGTGCTCAGCCTTTTATGGGCGGCGACTTCGCTACAATCTATTTAGCCCCTAAAGATTATCACCGTATTCATATGCCTTGTGCAGGCACTCTACGCGAGATGGTTTACATTCCCGGTAAATTATTTTCTGTAAACCCCGTCACCGCTGAGAATGTGCCACGTTTATTCGCACGTAATGAACGGGTTGCAGCAATATTTGATACAGAATTCGGACCAATGGCAATGGTATTAGTTGGGGCGATGATCGTCGCGAGCATAGAAACCGTTTGGTCTGGTCTTGTTGCTCCCATTCAACGAGATGTTAAAAGAACCTCTTATGGCACCTCAAATGAAGAAATTAAATTAGAAAAAGGTGAAGAAATGGGCCGATTTAAGCTTGGCTCTACTGTTGTACTTGCCTTTCCACCCAATGTGACTGAGTTTGTTGAATCATTAAAAGCAACAACAGACGTTCAAATGGGTCAAACTTTTGGTTCAATAAAGAAATAACGCAAAAAAATACAACAATGAAAGTGAATGACCAACCTAAAAGGTCATTCACTTTTCCTTTCTGTACTCTAATTACCTTTCAGTCACACTAGCTCATTACCCCTCCCCTCTTAAACACTCAAGCATAAGCACAGAGAAGGATTGGCTAAAGCGCATTTATTCGATAAAATATGCAACAAGAAATACCACACATTTAAAAAACAATTGAGAAGTCAGCATGAGCCGTTTTTGGAGCGATATCGTTCACACCCTTACCCCTTACGTACCAGGTGAACAACCTAAAGTATCGAATTTAATTAAATTAAACACTAACGAGAATCCATTCGGTCCATCCCCAAAAGTACTCGACGCACTCAAAGCAGAAACTAATGACGTACTTCGTCTCTACCCTGACCCAAATGCAAGTGAGCTTAAGTCAGCGATTGCTCAATATTACAAAGTCGATGAGGCGAATGTCTTTGTCGGTAACGGTTCTGATGAAGTACTCGCACATACCTTTGCAGGCTTATTGAAACAAGACAAGCCCTTACTGTTTCCCGATATTAGCTACAGCTTTTACCCTGTTTATTGTGGTTTATATGAAATCACACCTGAAACCATTCCGTTAAATGACAAACTTGAAATTAATTTAGATGACTATCATACGAAGAATGGCGGCATTATTTTTCCTAATCCTAACGCCCCGACGGGACAGCTTTTAAGCTTAACTAAAATAACAAAACTACTCGAAAGAAATACCGATTCGGTGGTTGTTATTGATGAAGCTTATATCGATTTTGGAGGTGCAAGCGCCATTTCTTTAGTGAAACAATTCCCTAATTTATTGGTCATTCAAACTTTTTCAAAATCACGTTCTTTAGCAGGGCTTCGTGTCGGATTTGCCGTAGGTGATCCGGCCCTAATTGATGGTTTAGAGCGCATTAAAAATAGCTTCAACTCTTACCCTCTTGACCAGCTAGCCATTCATGGTGCCGTAGCAGCAATAGAAGACCAAGCGTATTTTGAACAATGCTGTCACACCATCATCGCCACCCGCAATAAACTTAGCCAGCAATTAACGGAGCTCGGCTTTGAAGTTCTACCCTCTGCAACCAACTTTGTATTCGCGAAACACACCGTCGAAAATGCTGAAGAAATTGCGCTAAAGTTACGAGAAAACTCCATAATTGTTCGTCACTTTAAGCAAGTACGAATCAAGGATTTTTTAAGAATCACCATCGGTACAGAAGACGAATGCCAAGCGCTCGTGGACGCTTTGCAACAAATTCTAACCCGATAACAATTCAATAGAACCCGAATCAGGAACAACATTAATGGCTAATAAGGCTCCAGAATTTTTAATTGGTATAGATTTAGGCACCACTAACACTGTGGTGGCTTATGCTGATATGGCCCAGCCCTTAAACCCTGAAAACGGTTATATATTTGAAATCGAGCAACTAATCGCTCCCGGTGAGGTCGCCAAACGGCCTCAACTGCCTTCTTTTCGTTATCACCCAACAAAAGGTGAGCTAAGTGATCACGACACCTTACTTCCTTGGTCTGAAAAATTAACCAATGATTTACCCATGGTTATTGTGGGTGAATGGGCAAGAGAATTAGGTGCGAAGGTAGACGGCAGGCAAGTTGTGAGCGCCAAGAGCTGGCTTTCCCACCCTCAAGTTGACCGCAGTGCCGATATTTTACCCTGGGGCTGTTCAGAAGACGCTTATAAAGTATCCCCAATACTCGCTAGCGCGAGCTATTTATTTCATGTTCGCCAAGCGTGGAATATCGCTCACTCACAGGCATTAATTGAAGACCAAGAAGTTGTCATTACGATCCCTGCCTCGTTCGATGAAAGCGCTAGAGCCTTTACTGTCGAAGCCGCAAAGTTGGCTGGCCTGCCTAATATTTTATTGCTAGAAGAACCGCAGGCAGTATGTTACGACTGGTATGCTCGACAAGGTGATTATGCTCAGGCTCAACTTAAAAAGTTTAAACTTCTGATGGTTTGCGATGTTGGTGGCGGTACAACAGACCTTAGCTTAATCAAAATATCGAAAGATAAGCATGATGTACTAGCCTTAACACGCGTCGGAGTGGGTAATCATTTGATGCTAGGCGGCGACAATGTTGATTTAGCCTTAGCACATACCGTAGAGCAGAAAATTAATAAACCGAGTGAACAAGCTGGAAAACAGCTTGTTAAAAAACTGAGTACGGCGAGCTTATCTCAACTCATTCAACAAACCCGCCAGGCAAAAGAAATTTTGTTAAGCGCAAACCCTCCTGAAAGCAGTAAAGTAACGTTACTAGGTAGTGGTTCAAAACTAATAGGCGGATCAAAAAGCTACCTACTTAGCCGAACAGAAGTTAGTGATTTAGCGCTCGATGGATTCTTCCCCTTAACCAACATCAATGAACACCCCATCAAGCGTCGAAGCGCCATGATCGAGTTTGGCTTACCCTATGCTCCCGACCCAGCCGTCAGTAAATATCTCGCACAATTTATTACCGAGCATCAAACTGCCTGCCGAGACGCTTTAGGGCTTTCAAACGATGGCCCTCTAGACATTTCAAACCATAATCAAGAAAACCATGAAGCAATCGCTACACCGGATGCATTATTGTTAAATGGTGGCGTTTTTAACAGTGCAGCCTTACATCAACGTGCGCAAGCTTTACTAACTAAGTGGCACCATAATGACATCACACTGTTAGAAAACATCTCGCCCGACCTAGCAGTAGCGCAAGGTGCGGTTGCTTATGCTAAAGCACGACGCGGCGCACAACTAAAAATTGGTGGCGGTTCAGCTCGCACATACTTTTTAGCCTTGGAAAAGACAGACACACACCAGCAAGTGATTTGTTTGATGCCTAAAGGCACAGAAGAGAATCAAGAATTTTTACTTAAAAACCGAAAATTTTCTCTTCGACTAGGCCAGCCAGTTCAATTCAATTTATTATCGACCACTGCCGATCATAATTACCAAGTTGGCGAGCTGATTTCAATCAACAACGACGCGATTGAAAACCAACAGTTTATTTCGCTACCACCCTTAATCGTCGCCCTAAATTCAGAAATGCTAAGTAAGACTCAGCTTGAGAAATCATCAGGCGAGCCTATCAACAATGAAGAGATTGCAGTATCGCTTGCTACCACGCTCACCGAAATCGGTACACTACAGCTAGATTGTTTAGCAAATAATGAACAACGCTGGCATGTAGAGTTTCAAGTGAGAAAAAACGAACCAGCCCAACCTTCTGACAAGACACAGTTACCACCCGCTTTCTCTACTGTTTCGCAACAACTTAAAACAGTGTTCCATAAAAATAAAAAGCAAGCCGATCCAAAGTCGATAAAAACCTTACGTATTGATATCGAAAAAAAGCTAGGTAAACGAGATAGCTGGGATATCCCATTACTCCGCGCTTTATTTGATCAACTGTTAGAAGGCAGTAAAAATAGAAAGCAATCCTCTTCGCACGAACGAATTTGGTTCAACCTTGCAGGTTATTGTTTGCGCCCTGGTTTTGGCTACCCTGCTGACGAATGGCGTATTGAGCAAGTTTGGAAGCTACACCAACAAGGTTTGCAATTCGATAGTGATACCCAAGGCTGGATAGATTGGTGGACATTCTGGCGTCGTGCAGCGGGTGGTTTAAACGCTCAACAACAAACCTCACTCTATAACGACATAAGCAAGTTTATAAACCCATCCGCATTAACGAGCAGAAAACTACAAACTGAAGCAAAACAGAAATCATACGAAGACATGGTAAAGCTTGTAGCTACGCTAGAACACTTACCGACCCAAGATAAGACCCAAGTGTCGCAATGGTTATTAAAGCGACTAGAAAAGCCCGCAGAAACCAAAACTAGTTGGTGGGCACTGGGCCGAATCGCTTCACGCATACCTTTTCATGGCAGCGCACATAATGTAATTCCAAAAGAAAGCATTCAAAGCTGGCTTCCTCAATTATTAAAAGCTGACTGGAAAAAAGAGCAACAAATCGCCTTCGCAACCGTTCTTATGTCTCGAATGAGCGGCGATCGGAGTAGAGATATTGACGAAGAATGGCGAGATGAAATTATTGAAAAACTTAATAACGCCAAAGCCCCCACAAGTTGGATTGAGATGCTTGAGCAGGTCAAAGAATTAGACGAGAAAGAAACAAAACGCGTATTTGGCGAAGGCTTACCGCCCGGTTTAAAACTACTTCAGTAAAAACAATACCATTTAACAGAAATAGCACTAACTGGCTTAGCTTTCTTGCTAAGAAATTTGCCAAACAGCGAGTTCATTACCACTTGGCTCAATAAAATGAAAACGACGACCACCAGGAAATGCAAAAATAGGCTTTGATATTTTAGCACCTGCCGACGCCACTTTAGATTGAGTAAACTCTAAATTCTTACTTAACAAAACGAGTAATGCCGAACCTTTATCGCTAGTAGATGTTAAATCAGACTTATAAAAACCACCATCAATCCCTTGATCTGAAAATGAGGTGTATTCTGGACCAAAATCCTCAAATGACCAACCAAAAGCCTGTACAAAAAACTGTTTTGTTGCTGGAATATCCTTAGCTGGAAATTCAACATAATTTAATTTTTCATTTTGAGACATTGAACAAATCCTCCTTGATACTGAACACCATTAACATGGGCCATCTGTTATAAATTTAGGCAGCCAAAGTCAAACATATCTGACTTGTGACTTGTGACTTGTGACTTGTGACTTGTGACTTGTGACATTAATAATAAAACTTCCTGCTAACTGTCAGGCAACGCTTCGAATTCTTTTCTTTTTGACTCAAACCATTTGTTCATTTCATCCGGGGTTTTCATCAGCGCCCCCATTTCTTGCATTGCTTTTAAGTGCGCGGCATCATTCTTCTGGTGCATCGACATGCCATGCTGTTTACTCAATTCTGACATTTCTTCAAATGTGCTGGCATGAAACGTTTCATCGCATGCGCCACCCAACTGCTTACAACTCATTGTTTTCATTTATATCTCCTTATCTCTAAGCTTCATTACACATAACTACACATTATAACTACGTATTGATCTCACACACCGTAAACAAGCCTGATTGAACGCTGCCAAAAGTAGTTAACATAAAAGTAGCGGCCGAAGGCCAGAACGTCTAGTACATATTAGATATTGCTTTAAATGACATCGTATTATGACTGCCTACGCACAATTTCATACTCTCCAGTAATGGACTTCGCAATTTTCACCATTTCACGAATTTGCTTTGTCGTTGAGTAGAATGAGTAACCAATAAGCGCGACAATGACGATACCACCGAAAACGAATAGATAGATCCAAAATCCAACCGTATCTTTAACTGATTTAACCGTAGGGTCCACAATCTCAGAGCGCGTTGTTTTTAACAAGGCCGCTAGCATCTCGGTCGTTGGTTTCTTTGCACGCTCAATTGATGGGTTAATTTCCTTAAGCGTTCGCTCTAAAGAAATAACTAATTCATCAGACTTTTCCACTAACAAACCAAATTCGCTAACTTGCTCGGCTGTAAGCTTTTGAGGTGATTTGGCAATTTCTTTCATAGAAGAAGAAAGGCTAGACATTGCCTCTTTAAGTGCCGTTGCAGACTCACCTAGACCCTGAATTTCAAATGTAACTGAAACATATTTGGCTATTGTCGCTTCTGAGCTAACTTCTTCCGAATTAGAATGCACTGAAATAAATAGGCATCCGATCAACAACACTCTTATTAATTTCATCGTAAGTTTACCCCCTATATTGCCAACATCCGACTCACCATGTTAGCTATCTAATTGACTTGATCGTTAAGTTTTTCTAGAGATATTTTGCTCATAAAGATACTTCCCTATTATCACCATTGATACCCCACCCAGTATGACTACCGAAGAAAGAACAAAACGAAGTGAAAGCACTTCACCAGCAAATATAATGCCACCCACCGCAGCAAACACGGGAACAAGCAATTGGACGACCGCTGCTTGAATAGTCGAAAGCCCTCTTAACGCAGAGTACCAGATTGTGTAACCAACTCCGGATGCAATGCCACCAGAAAGTACCGCCAACAATATACCTTCTAGCGATATAGTGGAGTATTGAACTGTGACTAAAACAAGAATTATAACAAACGGAAAAGTACGCAAGAAATTAAAATAGGTATCACCCAACGAGTTGACAGAACCCTTACCTGCGAGTGTGTAGCAACTCCATGCAATTCCAGCAATAGACATAAGAATAAATCCAATCAATGAAGGAGCCGTTACACCAGGCATGACTAAATACACAAACCCGGAAAACGCGACGATTATACCGACCCATTCAAAAAGTTGAAGTTTATTACCTGACAGAAGCCCAGTTAAAATCATCGTAATTTGAACAGAACCAAACAGGATCAAAGCACCAACCCCGGTCTCTAGTGAAACATATGCATATGAAAATGTGACTGCATACAGAAATAGCATAAAGGAAGCTCGCCAACTTCCTCTAGAAGTAACTTTGCTGCGAGGTTGTACCATTTGAATAATTATAGCTAAAACAACAATTCCAGATAACATTCGGATAGCCGTAAAACTTGCGGCATCGATTGCATTCTCACCCAACGCCAATCTGCATAAAATAGAATTTCCAGCAAAAGCCAATAGAGCAAGCGCTGTATAGAGAACGATTTTCATTTTATTCGCACTGTGCTAAGCATCGTCATTACATCTCGCATTAATACCACTTATGTTACAGGACGCTAGTTACAGCGGCCCCTTTGCATACCTTTTATATTTATCCTATTTTGTAAAATACACACTCCGTGTAATCGAGCCGGTTTTATGCGTGTTTTATGCACAAAGGGTAACGTCGGAAGTTTCTCCGATGCAACCCCTTAAATTCCAATATTCTTGAGGCACTTTACTGCTTCAGATATTACTGTATTTAGTCTATTAGGCGTGAATTTATTCCTATGGATACCCATATAGAGAGTCTCACTTACTTTTTTAGTCAGCCGATGAACTTTCACCTTTTCACTATCTTTAAAAACTCCTACAGCGTGACTAGGTAAAACAGTAAATCCTAGCCCCATACTCACAGGTTCTAGAATTAGGTTAATTTAATTTGAAAATCCTGATCTTTTAAATTGATTACTTTTCTGAAATTCTGGGAAATTTACACTAAGTAGCTGACCCGCATGATAAGCACCATAAGAATGTTCACTAAACCCTAACTCTATTAATTGCCCCCAGCTAGTTTCTAAGACACCCGATGGCGTAACCAATAAGAGCTCTTCTTCTGCAATAGGCTTAAGACTAACCTCACCCATAGTTGACAAGCGGGTCATTAGGCCGATATCCACCTTATGTTCGGCAATCAATCTCTCTACCTCACTGTTAGGTACAAATTGATATTCAACAACCAGCTTTGGATAGTGCTTTTGCAACGCAAAAAAGAGGATAAAGCTTAAGACCTACGCTCCCCGGAGATGCCACCTTTACTATCCCCTCATGGGCAGGGTCTAGGCCTACCCGCTTCTCTAAATCAGCCAAGGAAAGAATTAACTTCTGGCCCTCTTGATATAAGCGGTCGCCGGTACTAGTGAGTGTAAATCTTTTACCTTGCCTAAGAAGGAGCGGCTGACCTAGATGTTCTTCGAGCCTTGAAATTTAACGCAGTGTTAATGGGCCGTAGTGCAGGTGCAACAAGAAAAATACAGGACACACACCTTCAGTAAACCCTTAGGTCATATTTTTTCTTTAAAACGTTCCAGCCCTTGTTTTCACTTTATCTTGGGTTAAATTAAGCCCCTTGATCCTTTGTAAAGTAAGACGGCATAAAAATCACTTTTTAAGAGTGTATGTCCTTTTATAGATACCTTCATTATAATGTATACCGATACATTGAGCTTTCTCATTTTTTTTCCACTAAATGAGCACAAATTATGTTCTCCATCAATTCAATCATAATCTTCTGGATGAGTCTATTGTTTAGCAGCATCATAAAACAGTTCATATTCACTAAGTTAAAGTCATTTTTGGTGGTGATCACGTCATTAGCATTGTTTGCATGTAGCGAAAATAAATCCACACAAAAAAATGCCGTTATTCTAGACAACGCTTCTCCTGTGGCAAGTGCTGGCGCCGATCAAACTGCCCCTCTTGGAATCGCCATCAACTTAAACGGCGATGCTAGTTATGACCCCGAGTCTGATGTCATTTACTACCTCTGGCAAATTCTATCAACCCCAGAAGCGAGTAATGCCTCACTGAACAATGAAAACATTGTGAACCCAAGTTTTGTTGCCGACATCGCTGGAGAGTACGTACTAGAGCTGTCGGTACATGATGGTAATAGCACCAATACTGACCAAATCATCATTATCACCAGCACTGAAAACATAGCGCCAATATCCAATGCCGGCGATGACATCGCAATCGCCGAAATGGGAACCGTCACGCTAAGTGGCCTAAACAGTTTTGACAACAATTTAGATCCACTTAGCTATAGTTGGAGCCTAATTTCGACCCCAGAGGGCAGCACTGCTAGTTTGAACGACGACACGTCCTCTACACCAAGTTTTTTCGCTGAAAAAGAGGGTGAATACACGATTTCTCTGATCGTAAATGACGGTTTTTTGAACAGTAACGAAGATACGGTTATCGTGCGTTATCAAGATATAAATCAGACACCCACGGCCGTCGCAGGCGACGATCAAACAGTGAGTTTCGAAACCATTCAGCTTGACGGAAGTCGCAGCGCAGATGCCAATTTTGATACGCTGACGTATACTTGGACTCTAGTGAGTCGTCCAGAGGAAAGTACGGTATCTCTGTCTAACGACACGATTGTGAACCCCTCCTTTTTCCCAGATTTTGTAGGGAGCTACGTTTGGTCTCTGATCGTCAACGATGGTACCACTAATAGCATAGCCGATACCGTCGCCATTACGGTGCTTCCTGAGAACGAAGCACCCATTGCAGACGCTGGAGCCAGCCAAAGCGTATCAATTAAGGACGTAACCCTCGACGGGAGCAACAGCAATGACCCAGATGGAGATACCTTAACCTACTCCTGGTCTTTAGTAAGCCGCCCAACAGGAAGCAATGCCAGCCTATCAGTTCCGACCGCCGAACAACCCAATTTCACCGTCGACATTGAGGGTCCCTATCAGTTGAGCCTAGTCGTCAGTGATGGTCAATTAAACAGTGAAGCAGATCAGGTGATTATCACCTACACCGTGCCGCGCCCCAGTGACGACTTATTAGATGATTTCTCCGGCTCGGGCGCACTTACCGGTGTCGTTACTAATAACGCAAGTGCACTGCCTAATGTATCTAAAAGTGAGGGTCGTTATCGCGCCTTCCTAGACAACAATAACGATAATATCACCTTACATTTCAATGAAGACCAAGGCCGCCTAGACGCTTGGGAAACGCGCTTTCCATTCGAATTTATTGCCAGAAATATCGGTATCGGAAGTGTATCAAACTCCCAAACTCCCCACGCTTTTACCTCATCTGCTTATAACTTTTCTGGTGTACAAGTTCATGTTCAAAATTTAGATAGCGCAAATTCTTCACACGTTGTAGTCGGTCACCGAGGCACTGAAGCATCTTTCACCATTGAAGGCAAAAACACAGTAAACGGGACATCTCGAGTGAACGATATTGGTACCAATACTGTTCCCAATACTCGTGCAGATATTCGTATTGTGGGTGACACCAATGGCGATATTACCGTCTACTGGCAGCTCCCGAATTTTGATGTGAATAGCACTGAGTCTGATGACTGGAACCTATATGGGGCAACAGGAGAATTACCTGGAGAAGCGCCAAACTACGGTTCGACAGGTAGCCGCGTTTACATTGGCTTAATCACCTACGCTTTTGGCTCCAGAGGAATTCCCTTTATTGGCACCTGTGACAGCGTTGAATTGATAGAAAACTAACCGGTGTGAAATTTGACACACTGAACATCCCGCACTATAACGGACACTAGAACCTAACTTGGATGCCCCATACTACGGTGGGCATCATCATAGGGGTAACTTGAAACTTTAACGCCGCAAACATGGGCTGCGTAGCAAGTCCAGCACGCACAGCGCGCCAGATACTTTGGACTTGTTAGCTACCTGTTATTTCTCTACAGCCCTTTAATCACTAGTCATTATTCCAGAAATTTAGACCATAAGACCTATCTTGAACCCTGTCTGATGCTATTTTAATCAATTATTTAGTTTCGTTTTCGTCAAAATCTGTAGGTTGGTCGAAGAAATCATATATGTTATTGTAGGAAAAAAAGAAGAGCTGATTGAAGAAGCATGAATCAGACTGAATAATAAGTTAAAGAGATTAAGAATTGATGAATCAACCTCAAATTTATATATTGGATGATGATCCAGGAATTTCGTCACTTTTAAACGATATGGTTGAAGATATAGGTTTGGTCGCAAAAAGCTTTAATTTCGGAAAAGATTTTATTGAGCAAACCAAGCACATTGAAAAAGGTGCATTACTGATACTTGATTTAATGATGCCAGATATGGACGGTATTGAAGTGATGAACCATTTAGTCGAGCTGCCCAATCCTCCATCTTTGATTTTAATGAGTGGTCATTATGAGGAAATATTATTTTCAGCCAAAAAGCTAGGGCTTGCCTATAAACTGAATATCATTCAGTCAATCACTAAACCCATTCCATTAAATAAATTCCAAAAACTGGTTAAAGGTTATTGTGACGAGCATAATAATATTGAAACAAGTAAAGAAATACCTGCAAATTGAGAACAGATTAATCCTGAACAATTACTTCATGGATTAAAAATAAACAATGAGTTCATCACCCGCATATAAAAACACATAAAGAAAAACCACTGGAAAAAAAAGATGCCTCCCTTTGGGATTTCTTTTAAAGACCTGGCCTCATGACAATAATTTTAATTACTTAACAGCTGAATTCCAGACAGCTTGCTGGCGATCATTTATGTACTGGTTATGAATTTTCTTCTAAAGCCTTGCCATAAATTATACCAATGAGAAGCCCATAAACACCAAATTGTATTAGCAGGTAAAAACTCTCCATGGCGACAAATGAAAGTGAGCTATCAACTACCCGCTTGGCAACAAAAGCCAATACGTGCGATGACCAAAAAAAGACACCTATGAGTAAAGAGTACTTTAGCCCCCTGTAAATACCTTGGCCCTTAAATTTGACGTAGGGGTACAAAAACGATAAAACAAAACCTTGGATTAAAATAGTTAACAAGCCGAGAACAAAACTTGGTTCGCCTTCAAAATAACCAAAAGAATGATATTTATCTTCGAACAGCACTACATGCCAAATTACTGCTAATGGAAACGTAACCAATGTATAAGCGAGCGTTCCCAGCAATGTTGATTTATGGTTCATTATCATTCCCTACTAGCGTATAACGTTGACCACACAACGGAGTAAGTCTGGCGATTTTGTTGCATCCCTCAGCAATAAAAATGATAAAATTACGCAGTCGGAGCTGGTTCTTGTTAAATTTTGAATGATGACCAAACATCATATTTTTTGAAATACCAAAGCATTAATGGGATCTCGATTATCAAGTATGTAAGTAGAGTAAACCAGAACCAGTTTACTGAAAAAAGAAACATATTGAATTGCACACCTGTACCCCAAAAGATGCTTCCTGCCACAAGCAAAACAATACCTGATGCTGCCAAATCATTCGTCGATATCTTCATGCCATCAGAACCACAAAACTTTGGATAAACTACAAAATATGAAAATAATATAACAATTACATTCATTACAATTATCAATAGTTCCGGATTATTCATTTGTCAGAACTTCCTAGAAATTTAGCGTCCAACTCACAGTGCTAAATAATTTTACGGCTGTTTTATGTGTCTTTGCAAAAAAGCACAAATCATGAAGCCCGGTACAGCTGGGCGATAGCTTTATTTTCGACTAAATTACGACAACTAAAAAAGGCGTTTCCCGGTTATTGCTATATAGATAGCTATTATACCAATCAATGAATAAACCCATTCGAAATAATCTATTTCTTGGTAATCACCATTTAGTGACATGACACCAATCATATACGCTAAAAAGAGTGACGGAATAGCAAAAACACCTAATAGCATCCGAACGTTAGGAGGTAACTTTTTTTCTTTATCTCTCGTACCCATATTTCGTATATGCCTTTTAGATTCTTCGGGAGCAGCCATGAAAACACACTCAACTAACACTTCGTTAATGGGTTGTAGTGTCGGTGCGAAAGTCCAAGACCCGGAGGGGTTGATAATAGCGTGCTAAAATTGTGTCGTGAAGCGAAACCGAGCAAACTGTTAGCAGTACCGTTTTAAATTTTTGTTAGGCTTACCTTTTATTTAGGTTAAGAATTTCTCAACCAGATATCTGTATTCACTGCCGCTTTATTATTGCGTTTTTTCTTATCGCTGCCTTCAGACTTTCCCATCGGTTTATCAGCGACTGACAATGCATCACTAATAACTTCATCGACTTCAAAACCCTCTATTTGCTCACGTTCAAGCCGAACTTTGTTCTTCTTTTCGATTATTTTGAAATGATGATAATCTTCATGATCGATGAGTGATAATGCTAATCCCACTTCACCTGCACGGCCACTTCGGCCAATACGGTGCATGTAGTCTGATGGACTTCTTGGTAAGTCAAAATTAATCACCACGGGCAGCTTTTCGATGTCTATACCGCGAGCAGCAATATCAGTTGCAATTAACACTTCAATCTTGCCTGCTTTAAACGCATCAAGCACACGACTACGAGCGCCCTGCCCTTTATCGCCATGAAACACTTCTGCGGTAATACCACGCTTAGAAAGTTTTTCTGCTAAGTGTTTACAGCTATTTTTGGCATTAACGAAAATAAGCGCTTGTCGCCATTGATGTAGCTTAATCAAATGCGCTAATACTGCTGTTTTTTCTCCTTTGTTAACGGTAAAAACACGCTGTACTAAGGTGCTCGTTTCAGCACTTTGCACTTGTATTTCAACGGGGTCGTTAAGCAACTCTTGGGTTAAAGCTTGTACCTGTTCAGGAAAGGTCGCTGAAAATAATAAAATTTGTTTTTTCTTTGGCATTAATGCTAACAGCGCAGATAGCTCGTCAGTAAAGCCCAGACTTAGCATCCGATCGGCTTCATCGAGCACTAAGGTTTTAACCCTATCGAGCTTAATAGCATTACTTGAAATCAAATCAAGTAATCGACCAGGCGTTGCAACCAAAATATCAGTGCCGCCGCGTAATGCGAGCATTTGAGTATTCGCTGATACACCACCAAAAACAGCTACTGTTTTAATCATACCGTTAAAATGCACGGCATAAGATTTAATACTGTCAGCAACTTGCTTGGCTAATTCACGGGTAGGCACCAAAATCAGCCCAGTAACATAGTTACCTTTACTGCTTTTGCTGCTCGATGGTTTTTCAGCGTGTAAGTGCTGCAATATAGGCAGTGCAAAGGTAGCTGTTTTTCCTGAACCGGTATTTGCCCCTGCAATTAAATCACGTCCTGCTAATACACTTGGAATAGCTTGCGCTTGAATAGGCGTTGGTTGTTGATATTCCAGCTCAGTTAATCGAGCTAACAAGGGGGAAATAAGGCCAAGTTCTGTAAAGTTGGCTGGCGTTGTGACAGTGGTCATTAAGATAAAGGGCTCAAAGATAAGTTAATAGCCCACTATTTTAGCGTATTTATGCCCCGTTAAGTTAGTAAAATCGATCAAACCCTGCCCTAATGTCATTCACCCCCTTACTAGTCCTAGTTTGATTCTACACTAAGAACTCAACTAACGAGGACTACGATCTTATCCTGCTTAGATATTGCATGAGTGCGGCTCTCTAAACTAAGGAAGTTCTTTTTAGAGCGTCATCTCCAAATAAGGTTCAGCCAGGTGTCACGCCTTCAACGTTTAAAAATAGTGCCTTGCAGTTAATGATCAAACACATATCCAACTGATCGACGGCTTTTAAAATAAACTGGTTTTTTAGCGTCTTCTTCAAAATACTTTCTAAATCGTACAACAAAATTATCAACGGTTCTTGTTGAAAGGCTTTTAGAAAAACCCCAAGCCAGTTCAAGGATTTCGCCCCGGCTGAGCGCTCTGCCACGGTTAGCGATAAATAACCGAAGTAAACGTAACTCTTGCTCGGTGAGTGATATTTGCTTGCCCTGACAAATTGCTAGATTGTTTTGGAATTCTATTTTATTTTCACCAAAAACATATTCATCAGATGATGTCGTTTTCTGGGTGTTAGTTTCTTCTTTTGACCAGCTATTTCTTTTAAGCAGGCGTTCAACTCGTAATAAAAACTCATCTAACACAAACGGTTTGGACAAATAATCATCAACGCCTAAAACCAATCCTTTGACACGATCTTCTGCAGAATTTTTAGCGGATAGTATTAATACGGGTAAACGCTCATCCTCAAGACGGATACTTTTTAAGACGGTGATACCATCAATACCCGGCAGCATGATATCCAACACAATTAAATCGGGCTCCCATTGCTTCCAAGCATTCAAGCCAGCTGTACCCGTATCGGCAATCATCACCTCATAACCTTGAAGTTGCAGGTTTAAACGCAAACCTTCAGCAATATGATGTTCATCTTCAACAACTAACACTCTTTTACTTCCTACCTTTTCCAGCTGGCTCATTGACTTGCTCCGCCTCTCTGCTCAGTACTAATACCTATAACAGTATTTTTTCCTGCAACAGTATTAACTGCCGGCAGTGTTACCGTAAAAGTTGCCCCCATCCCCCTTCCAGAACTATTCACTTTTATTTTTCCCTTATGCGCTTGAACAATATTCTGAACCAGATATAAACCAATTCCGCTACCATCAGTCGACTTTATATTTGAACGAGCTGTCTGATAAAACTTTTTAAATATTTTTTTACTCTGCTTTCGCTCAATCCCAATGCCATTATCTGAGAATTCCATACTTATGTTTTTCTCATTTCGTCTAAAAGACACCACTAACTCCGGTGTTTCCGATTCATTATACTTTATGGCATTGGAGGCAAGATTGATGAGTAGCATCTCAAACAATGATTCATTGATAGATACGGTAAATGCAGAATTAATATAACCAGGGTCGTTATATTTATTATCCTCTGGAACTTCAACTCTTATCGATGCATCTTGAAATAGGTAAGCGTTTTTATCATAAAAAGAATCAGCGAAATTAATAAGGTTTTGTTCAACAAACTCACCTTGAAAATGTCGACTCTCAATACGGCCTAAATCAAGTATGTTACTAATATTACCCGATAGTCGATGGACATCCTGAAGCATATAATTAATACATTTAATTTGCTCCTCTCTACTAAGATTATGCTTCTGAAACGTTTCAAGATAGAGTTTTAATGATGTAACAGGTGTTTTTAACTCATGCGTGAAATTATTTATAAAATTATTTTGTAGCCGATAAAGCTGCTGCATTTTTAAGTTATAGATGAAGGTCATCGATAAACCTGTAAAAATCAAACCCACCAATAATGAAAGAACGACGACGACCACGGCTGGTTGGGACTCAAATACCTGCCGTGGGTCAAGATCAAACTTGAGTACAACATCATCAAGTCCACTACTAATTTCAATATACCAATAGATATAAAGTACAAAAGAGCTCAGCAATGCGACGAGTGAAAAAATGAAGATAAAAATCGCATTCGGCATTAATTTAATTTTGGGCATTCGTAACTTCCATTAATAACAGTTTCACCTAATGATGTGCACTTATGTAAAAGTTTTGTAAAAGCACGCTTACATTTGTTTTTTATGCCTCAAAAAAGTCTACAGTCTACCTCTTAGTTGAATCTATCCTGACATATCAAGCAAGTTAGGGTCTACGCTAATCAACATTTTAAATATAAAAGAGGTTCAAAGTGATCAAGTCACAAGAAGCATTTAATTTTTATTCTCACCTTGCAGGTGTGATTGCCGCTGTCATTGGAACTATTTTTTTAGTGAGTACAGCCACTGAATCTGCTTCAATGGTAATCACAGCATTAGTTTATGGCTGTTCTATCATCTTTCTATTTTCAGCCAGTTCACTTTATCACGCATTCAAGCAACAAGAGAATGAACTTTCTTTTTGGCGAAAAATGGATCGTTTAGCTATTTTTTGTATGATCGCAGGCTCTTACACCCCTGTTTGTTACTTCTTTTTAGATGATAATTGGCGCTTACCCATGATTTCGATTCAATGGGGCTTAGTTGCGTTTGGCGCTTGCTCTCAAATATTTTTCCCCCGTGCACCCAGAATGCTTTATGCCGCGATTTTTTTGATTATGGGTTGGATGCTGGTATTCCCTATGTCACAAATACTCGATGCGATGACTTCTGACCAAGCCACCTTATTACTCTCCGGTGGTGCGGCTTTTACTGCTGGTGCATTGTTTTATGCGATTAAAAAGCCTTTATTGATGCCTGGCATTTTTAGCTTTCATGAGCTTTTTCATGTCATGGTATTAATTGGCGGCGCGTGCCATTACGCGCTAATTTACAGCGCATTTTCTGCTGCATCACTTGCGGCTTAAAATAACAACCAAAGCGCCACTGGAGCTATCCGTATCAGTTTGTCTACTCATTGCCAAAGCTTAATTAATCAAGAGCTAAGCCTATTTGAAACAGAATATCGACAGCATTTTCTTGAAGGTGAAAGCAAGCCTGAGCACATCGGACGCCCTTACCTACTCCACAATGAAACTGCCAAACATGGCGTACTGCTCATTCATGGTTTAATGGCTGCACCTGAAGAAGTTCGTGAATGGGCTGAATTTCTTTTTTCAATGGGCTACACAGTTTATGCTGTCAGAATGGCGGGCCATGGTACTTCTGCGAATGACCTTGCCGTTCGACAAGCTAGTGAATGGATTGCTTCTGTTGATCGTGGTCATGAAATACTGCAATCATGCTGCGAACATATTTCGATCGCAGGTTTTTCAACTGGCGCATCTGTGGCGCTCTATCAAGTAATTAAAAAACCAAAAGACTTTGATGCATTAATCTGTATTAGTGCGCCGTTGAAATTTAAAAAACTATCGACACATTTTGCAGAACCAGTGAATGCCTGGAATCAACTCTCTCAAGCTTGGGATAGAAGCATTCTTGGGAACGTGGCCAAAACAAGTCAGTTTCGGAAAGAATTTGCCACCAATCATGCCGATAACCCACACATAAATTATTTACGCTGCCCGGTACACAGTATTGTTCAGATAAAACGGCTTATGCTGGAAGTCTGTGAGAAATTTTCTAACATAGAAATTCCGACATTGGTGATACATGGCACTGATGACCCGAAAGTTGATGTTCAAAGTAGTCGAGAAATATTTGCTCGCATTCAGTCAAACCATAAACAATACAAAGAAGTCGATTTTCACCTCCATGGCATCATCAGAGGAGAAATAAGCACGCAGGTCTTTAAAGAGGTGCAAACATTCTTTAACCAGCACTTCTCTATGCAATCCTAGATTCTCTCTAATGCATTCCTTAGTACAACATAGTAGAATTCATGATTAACTTTTTCTACCATTCTCCTACTGTAAATCAAAATATATGAATCCAAACAGCAATATTCGCGTTATCGTTGGTATGTCTGGAGGTGTTGACTCCTCTGTTTCTGCCCTACTCTTACAAGAACAAGGTTATCAAGTGGAAGGCCTGTTCATGAAAAACTGGGATGAAGATGACGGTACTGATTACTGTACAGCCATTGAAGACTTGAAAGACGCACAAGCCGTGAGCGATAAACTAGGGATTCATTTACACACTGCAAATTTTGCAGCCGAGTATTGGGATGGTGTCTTTGAGCACTTTTTAGCTGAATACAAAGCTGGCCGTACACCGAACCCTGATATTTTGTGCAATAAAGAAATCAAATTTAAAGCATTTTTAGATTATGCCACGACGTTAGGCGCAGACTATATCGCTACTGGACACTACGTTAGACGAGCCGACCATAACGACCAAACTTTTTTGTTGAAAGGCTTAGATAACAATAAAGACCAAAGTTACTTTTTGCATGCCGTCAATGAAAGCAAGCTAGCTCGTACATTGTTCCCTGTGGGTGAATTAGAAAAACCAGAAGTTAGGCGACTAGCAGAACAACACGACCTGATCACTCATGACAAAAAAGACAGTACTGGCATTTGCTTTATTGGTGAGCGTAAATTTACTGACTTCCTAAAACAGTATCTGCCCGCGCAACCAGGTAACATTGAAACCGATACTGGTGATATTATTGGCAAACATAACGGACTAATGTATCACACGATAGGACAACGACAAGGTTTAGGCATTGGTGGACTTAAAAATTATGATGAGTCCCCTTGGTACGTTGCAAAAAAAGATTTAGAGCGAAATGTTTTACTGGTGGTTCAGGGTACTAAGAACCCACTACTTTATAGTAAAAGCCTTAGTACACTTGCCATTGACTGGATTAATAGTACACCTGAGACGCTGCCTTTTATCTGTAAAGCGAAAGTTCGCTACCGACAAGCAGATCAAGACTGTACGATTGAGCGCACTTCTAACGATGGCTATATTGTCAGCTTTACAGAAGGACAACGGGCCGTTACGCCAGGACAATCTATTGCATTTTATCAAGATGACCGTTGTTTAGGCGGTGGCATTATTGAGTCGACCTTTAAATGAATAAATCACAAGAACAGGTTATCGCTCTCGCGGGTTTATTTCAGGCAATGGATGCCATTGAAAGCATTGCACAACAAGGAAAGTGTGATGAACAAATACTTGAAACAGCCATAAGCAGCCTATTTGTTGGCAACCCTGAGAACACGCTCGATGTATTTGGCGACCTCACCCACCTTAAGCAAGGTTTAGTAAAAGTACGCGAACTTTTAAATAAATCAAACACTGACAAACGCTTAAATGCGGTGCGTTATGCACTCGCGATTGTTCACCTCGAGTCAAAACTCAATAAGCAAAAAGAGATGCTTTCAACCATCGGTAAACGCCTTGAACGCGCGGAAAGCCAAGTCCAGCATTTTAGCTTGTTGCATGAAAATGTACTTGAAAGCATTGCCGCTATTTATCTCGACACCATTAGCACCTTTCAATTGCGCGTACAAATAAGTGGCGATGAACGACTATTAACGATTGGTCAAAACGTCGCTAAAATACGATCGTTACTCTTATCGGGCATCAGAGCAGCAACATTATGGCGCCAAGTAGGTGGCCGCCGTTGGCATTTCATTTTCAAAAGAGCTGAATTAACCAGACAAGCAGAGTATTTACTGAGTAAAGCCTAAAGTTGAAATCTGACTGTTATTGGCCATTATACTGCCCATACAGCATACGCTATCAGGCATTGCATGACCGATGAACAACAATGAATCCCAAGTGTAGTTCAGTTCAATTTGTAGTATCATAGCGCCCAATTTATAACCACTTTTTCTAATCCGTCCGAAAAGAGAGCACGAATGCAACTATCTCCCCTTACCGCAGTTTCCCCTATTGATGGCCGTTATGGTTCTAAAGTTAGCGAGCTACGTGAATTTTTCAGTGAATTTGGTCTGATCAAGTTTCGTGTTGAAGTTGAGGTTCGGTGGTTTCAGACCTTAGCTGCACACCCTGAAATTGAGGAGTTAAGTCCATTCTCAGTCGAAGCAATGGCATTTTTAGACAGTATCGTAAGTGATTTTTCACTTGAAGATGCTGAACGCGTAAAAGAGATTGAAAGTACGACTAACCACGATGTAAAAGCGGTTGAGTATCTACTAAAAGAAAAACTGGTTGCTGTAAAAGAACAATTTCCTGAGCTTGAAGCAGGTTCTGAGTTTGTTCATTTTGCCTGTACCTCTGAAGACATTAACAATTTGTCTCATGGTTTGATTCTTTCAAACGGTTTAGAAAAATGTATTCTACCGTCAATGAAGTCAGTGATTGCAACAATGCAAGCACTTGCACTTGAATATGCCGAACAACCCATGCTTTGCCGAACACATGGTCAAACAGCTTCACCATCAACTATGGGTAAAGAGTTCGCAAACGTTGTGGCACGCTTAAATATTCAGCTATCCAAAATTGAAAACGTTGAAATTCTCGGCAAAATTAACGGTGCGGTGGGTAACTATAATGCTCATTTCTCTGCCTACCCTGATGTTGACTGGGCTGCAAATGCCAAAACATTCATTGAAGGCTTAGGTTTAAACTTTAACCCTTACACGACTCAAATCGAGCCGCATGATTACATCGCAGAATTATTTGATGCCATTGCGCGCTTTAATACGATCTTAATCGATTTTGATAGAGATATCTGGGCTTACATTTCACTTGGTTTTTTCAAGCAAAAAACAGTCGCAGGTGAAGTTGGATCATCAACAATGCCACACAAAGTTAACCCAATCGACTTTGAAAACTCAGAAGGTAATTTAGGTTTAGCGAACGCTATTCTTGGTCACTTAGCTGAAAAGCTACCTATCTCTCGTTGGCAGCGTGATCTAACAGACTCGACAGTTTTAAGAAACCTAGGCGTTGGCCTTGCACACAGCCTAATTGCTTTCCAGTCAACTTTAAAGGGCTTGAACAAACTTGAGATCAACCCTGAGAAACTACTTGCAGATTTAGACAATGCTTGGGAAATTATGGCGGAACCAATTCAAACAGTTATGCGTCGATACAACATCGACCAGCCTTACGAAAAGCTAAAAGCTTTAACCCGCGGTAACGTTATGAACCAAGAGACAATTCAAACATTTGTAAATAACCTTGAAATCCCTGATTCAGCAAAAGAAGAGTTGTTAAAGCTTACACCCGCGACTTACATTGGTAATGCCGTTGCACAGGCTAAAGCAATTAAATCTTAAGTCTTTGGTAACGCCCTCCTACTTAGAAGTTGCTTATTGGTCTCACCCCTAAGCAACTTCTAACGATTCCCGGCAAACTACTCTCCTCAGAAATGCCTGAACTTTGAATTATTGTAAACTCTATTATATTTGACTGCTGGGTCAATTTTCTTGACCTAATTTGCTCATAAATTAGACAACTCCCACTAGACCTACGACCACAAGGTAGTTTATATTTAGTAATCTAAAATTACATTTATCTACATTTATCCTTGAGTACTTATTAAACTATGTCTCTTATAAAGATAAAACACTATACAAAAGATACGCTAAATCAGGAAGTTTCCGATCAATTACAACAACTTAGCCCTGATTCACTAGCTCCGTATTTTCAACGGTACGGTACTGAGCCCGACCGTATAGCACACTGTTTCACGGTCTCAAGTAATAAGACCATCTTAGGCTTTGCCTTATTAAGTACTCTGAATGATATTGCTACATTACATTCGCTATTTATCAAAAAAGAGTACAGAGGCAAATCACTTGGCAAACAGCTGACACTTCATCTGTTTACTAAAGTAATTAAATTTGATTGTAATAAAGTAGAGCTGGAGACTAATAAAAGTCAACTTAACTTTTTTAAGAGCCTTGGCTTTGTGGTCGTTAAAGAACCTTCACCCAAGGCTAAAACAACTTACTTTAAATTAGAGAATCCCTGCCCGGCTTACTTCCTTTCAATTTACAAACAGACGCAAATAGAAAACCAGAGAAACAGCTCAAAAACAACCCAGCCCTTAGTGCTATCACAAGATCAAACGATTTATAACTTTCATGACGAGGCCCAGTTTTTAGCTCTGCATCGAAATATGCTTTCGCAAGCAAAACGTAGAATCTGGATTATGGCAAATTCAATTAGTGCGCCTGTATTAAACGATGAGCAGTTTCGTCAATCTATATTACAGCTCGCAAAAAATAACGCTCAAGCTGAAATTAGAATCTTATTAGAAGATGGAAAAACTAGCCAGGGTCGATTCAGCCCTCTCATTAATCTCGCTCAGCGCTTAACAAGCTTTGTAGAAATACGAACACTCCCAAGCACTGCTCATAAATTTAACGAATGGGTAACTTTAGTAGATTTTTCGGCGGGAATTTATCGTAAAACGCTTGAAAGCTACGCTGGTTTTGCCACATATGACAGCAACCTTATTGCACAACGCCTTATTACCAAGTTTGATGACCAATGGCAATTTGCTAAACCTTCTGCCGAATTCAGACGATTAGTAATGTAATCCTAGCGACTATTGATCCAAGCTAGACACCGGCGCTAATACCAATTACCAGATATAAAAAAGGCCTTGTTCTCACGAACAAGGCCTTTTTAGTTAGTATTAAAGGTTTACTTATTTGCTAATTTTTCTTTTAGCTCTAAGCGACGCCTATGTAGCACTGGCTCTGTATAACCACTTGGCTGCTTAGTACCTTCAATAACAAGCTCTAATGCTGCTTGATAAGCAACACTTCCGTCAAAGTCAGCTGCCATAGCAACATAAGTAGGGTCATCAGAATTTTGTTTGTCAACGACACCCGCCATGCGCTTTAGCGTTTCAACAACTTGTGCCTCACTACATACACCATGACGTAACCAGTTTGACATATGCTGCGATGAAATTCGTAAAGTAGCGCGATCTTCCATCAGTCCAACGTTATGAATATCTGGCACTTTAGAACAACCGACACCATGATCAATCCAGCGAACAACATACCCTAAAATACCCTGAGCATTATTATCCATTTCCTGTTGAATTTCTTCAGCAGAAAGTGAGCTTGGGTCTGTCAATAACGGAATAGTTAAAATATCATCAACTGATGCATGTTTACGTGTTTTCAAATCATCTTGAGTTTTGAAAACATCAATTTGATGATAATGCATTGCGTGAAGTGTCGCAGCAGTCGGCGATGGAACCCATGCAGTGTTTGCACCTGCCTTAGGATGTCCTGCCTTCTGTTCCATCATCATGCCCATTTCATCTGGAATTGGCCACATGCCTTTTCCGATTTGAGCACGCCCTTGTAGGCCGGTTTCTAAGCCTGTGTCTACGTTCCAATCTTCATAAGCTGCAATCCATTTCTGCTGCTTCATGATTGTTTTAGGAATGATTACGCCTGCCTCCATTGAGGTATGGATCTCATCACCGGTACGATCAAGGAAACCAGTATTAATAAAGACAACACGGTCTTTCGCAGCACGGATACATTCTTTAAGGTTAACCGTAGTACGACGCTCTTCGTCCATAATTCCCATTTTAACGGTAAATTCAGGTAAACCTAGCGCAGTTTCAACTCGACCAAAGAGCTCATTTGCAAAAGCAACTTCTTCAGGCCCGTGCATTTTTGGCTTAACAATATTTACACTGCCAGTTGTTGAGTTTTGGAAAGGCGCATTTCCTTTAATATCATGAATGGCAATCATTGATGTAACCATCGCATCCATAATACCTTCAGGGATTTCACTACCGTCTTTTAACAATATTGCTGGATTTGTCATTAAATGACCAACGTTACGAACAAATAACATTGAACGGCCTTTCAGCTTCAACTCTGTACCGTCTATCGCAGTATAAATACGATCAGGATTCATTGTACGCGTAAAGGTCTTGCCACCCTTATTAACTGACTCCGTCAGGTCACCTTTCATCAATCCCAACCAGTTGGTGTAGATCAACGTCTTATCTTCTGCATCTACCGCTGCAACAGAATCTTCACAATCCATAATGGTTGTCAAAGCCGACTCCATTAGAATATCTTTCAGGCCAGCAGGGTCAGTTTGACCAATTGGGCTTTGTGCATCAATTTGAATTTCAAATCGCAAACCATTGTTTGCAAATAAAATTCCTGTTGGTGCAGAAATATCACCAACATAACCAAGTAATTTATCAGCATCTTTTAAGTTAGTCGTTGATCCGTCTTTTAAAGAAACAACTAACGCGCCATCAACAATCGCGTAAGACGTGCTCGCAACATGAGAGCCTTTTACTAATGGTAAAGCTTGATCAAGAAAGTCACGCGCATAAGCAATAACTTTGTCACCACGAACCGGATTATAACCTGGTCCTTTTTCTGCGCCTTCAAATGAAATTACATTGGTACCATATAAAGCATCATATAAAGAGCCCCAACGTGCGTTTGCTGCATTTATTGCAAAACGCGCATTCATCACTGGTACAACTAACTGTGGACCAGCCATTTGAGCAATTTCTGGCTCTACATTTTGAGTCGTCGCTTCAAATGCGTCCCCTTCAGGTAATAAATAACCAATTTCCTGAAGAAATGCTTTGTATACCGCAGCATCTAAAGATTTATTTTCATTATGGAAGGTGTCGATTTTAACTTGAATATCATCACGCTTTTCAAGCAAGGCCTTATTTTTTGGCGCTAGGTCATGCACTACTTCATCAAAACTGGCCCAAAATGTAGCTTGATCGACACCGGTTCCTGGAATAGCGGTATCATTGATAAAATCGTACAGTTCTTTGGCAACTTGAAGTCCACCAGCTTGAATTCGTTCTGTCATCGTTTACTGAGCCTCATAAAAGAGAAATAGTGTAAAAAGGGGCCAGATTTTACATTAAAATCCGATAAACCCCAAATTTAAGCACCTAAGAACACTTATTTATTTATAATTTTGTTCTACATTGAAGACAACAAAATTCCAAACTCTGGTCTATACTAATAAGTACTTTCTATTAATTGTTTATTTATTAAGATCTTAGCTATGTCTGGAACTACGATTACTTTTGCTATTTTTGGCGCTATTTGTGTTTTTATTGGCGTTATTTACATTGGTCAGATGCGAGAGCGTGCGCGTATTGATAAAATACGTAAAACTAATGCATTGACTGAGCGCCATAACCGCATGCAATTATTGTTGCACGAACTACCACCCCAGTACCTGAATAATGAACTGCGAATATTGGTTACTGAACGCTCCATTGAAACAATTAACGAATTAAGCTCAATCAAGAATGATGATCGACTTAAACAGCAAATCTCGCAAGAACAAGTTTTTTTAAAACAACTTCGTGAAAAAAAACCTAAATTCAAACCTGTTATCGTTCAAAATGAAGCAAAAGCAAAAGATGTACGAGTTTTACTTGAGTCGCTCTCTCGGTTTGTGCAAAACCTAAATAAGCGAAAGCGTCTTGATGCCAACAGCACTAAAAAGTACCTCAATCATATTGATTTTTCTATTTGCCAGTCTAAAGCTGATTTATTTACAGCCCGTGCTGAAACTGCGAACAAAGCAGGAAAACCAAGAGTCGCCATTCATAATTACCATAACGCGATAGAGTCATTTAAAACACTTACAAACAACCCCCAAGCGACTAAAACTGTTGCACAGTTCAAAGTTAAAATTAAGGAATTAGAACAGTCAGCCGAGCAACAAAAAAGCGTTCAAGGTACCCCTGAGTCAACGGGAGAAAATAAAGAATGGGATAGTTTTTTGAAAAGTGATGATGATTGGCAAAAAAAGAACGACTACGAATAAATTAATAAAAGTATGATCTAGAGCATCCTTTAAGTTAACAAAATGTATAGTACATAAAAGATTCCTGCTCTAGCGGGAATCATCCAGTACTAGAAACTCTTAAGCTCTACATTGCTTAAACGCGTAACCCCCTAAACCTCTATATAGTCTGTTCGACAGAAACCCAAGCTTTTTGATTCGGGATTGCTTGCTGACCTTTTGCTTAGCTCGCTCGTTAAGACGCAAACCACGATATTTTAGTCACCAACATGTCTTCTCTCTCCTAAACAAAAAAACGCTCTGTAGTCTAACTACAGAGCGTTTTTGTATCAGCACTGATTTTATTCAGGCGTACCACATTCGGAATTCGTTGGATCCGTCGAGCAACGAATCTTCCAAAGCATTTTAAGCGCTTTCGGGTGATGTACACCTTCAGCTTTTAGCGCTAAACGAATTTCTCTTTTGAATTTGAGCAACTCATTTCTGGTTTTATCATCCGTTTTAATCCAGTACTTTTTAGGTATCTCTTCTTCAGCCGTCTTAACTAGCCTATGGATATCCGGTAGTCGTGAAAGTATGTATTCTCGCATATTTTGGCCAAAATCAGCCGGAAAATGATCTTTATACGTAATCATTTGCATCATACCGTATAGAAGTTTCTCATCAATAATCCCGCCTTTTTCGCCTAACCCGTGGTACAACTCAAATACGTTATAACCCAATGCAACCATTGGTAATATGTCAATATTCCCATTATTAAACTGGCCAGAAAATGTGGTTAATGAAGTACCGACTGGAGATGCACCAACCATATTTGCCAATTTTAGACTTTGAGGATCTTCATTTAATATTGAAACTTTCTTACCGCTAAATTCTTCAACGGTATCGATATTTCTATCATTCACAAACAAGTAAACAGAACCAATAGGTAATGTACCGACCATTTCATAATTGCCGTTAGTCAGCAACTTACCAACCTTAGGATTTGTTAGTGCCTTCAAAACAACGCTTAGCTGTTTCTCTGTCGTGATCCCACCTATCGCATCCATCGTGCCGCCAAAAGGCACATATGGACCACTTAAGATCGAAGTCAAAAAAGTACCATCACAGACTCCGGCTTTAAAGTCATTAGACGCCACTTTTTCATCCGTATAAGGTTTTAGCTCAATATCTAAACCCCAACCAATTCCTTTTGCTTTTAAATCAGAAAAGAAGGTCATTGCTGGCCCACTTTTACCAACAGGGTCATACATACAAAATGTTTTCTTTTCTAGGGCGAACGTACTGGCACTTACTGCCAACAGTACGAATGATAGCGCTAATTGACGAATCGTCATTCGGTTTTCCTCAGTTATTTTTATCTCAAAGTAAAATGCAGAGCGCATCATACCAAAGCCGTGTTCTAAAAGAGACATAATAAATAACGGATGGCCATATTTTAACCATTAATTTTCTCAATGCTGAAAAACTGTTTCTAGCAATTAAGCGTTTTCATGATTAAAAAACGTTTCGATTTCTTTCGCTTGTTTCTGGGCATCACGGTAACCCATGCTAATAAGGTCACGTAAAAATTCACCCTCAAACAATAAATAACTGGCTAAACTCACCCCCCCCTCAACAGGTTCTTTATTTAAACCGAAAAAATGCCTAATTGGCGCGGGTAAACGATGAATATGCTTCACTGCGATACCATCAATGGGTTCACTAGGGTTGATTACCAAGGTTTCAATAAACCTTAAACCTAGCTCCTCAGAGACCTGATCTGGGTTTGCCGATTTGTTCAAAAGCGAGTTAATTAATGCTATTTTTTCAACATTGTTTTCAACAACGTCAATAAACATACCGTTTATGACATGCTCTAAGATATGAGGTAACTTTGGTTGTTTCCTACATTCTTTACGAGCTGCTCGAGTCGTAGTGTTCGCACTCACCCCAACCACCAAAATTCGATCTGCACCTAAATGCACAGCAGGACTCAATGGCGACATATTTCTCGCAACACCATCACCGAAATATTCACGGTTTATTTTTACAGGAGGAAATAATGTAGGTATTGCAGAAGACGCCATTAGATGGTCAAGTGTGAGTTTCGTTCTAACACCCAAACGTTGTCCAGACGTCCAACCCTCAAGTCCCGCCTCACCTTGAAAAAAGCTTACGCTTTGGCCGCTCCGATAACCACAACAAGTAACACTAATGGCTTTGATATCATTATGCTGAATATTATCTTCTAGCTGATTAAAGTCGACTTCAGACTCTAGTAACTTACGTAGTGGCGAGCTATCAAACATCGAAGCGGGTATATCAATACCTTCCCCTGTTACAAAACCTTTGACAAACTGCCCCATATTTTTAGCAACTGACCAATAATCAGAATGATATACATTTTTTGAGGTCAAATGCAGCCAGAGCGATTCAACTTGGTCGATACTATGCCTAAATATTTCTCCGCCCGCTCCAATCCCCACGGCATTGAGCGCGCCTGCGGAGCTTCCGCAAACAACTGGAAAGGGGTAATCAAACCCTGGAAATTGATCAGAAATCGCCTTTAAGACACCTGCTTGATAAGCTGCACGCGCCCCGCCCCCCGTTAGAATTAATCCTGCAGTCATACATATATCCTTATTTATTCAAACAATTATTATGATTTCTTGCTTAAAAAATAAAACATACCGCACTGATACGAGCACTTTAACGCTAAAGCATTAACTAGAATATAGACTACTAATTCGACTAACTCCTCTTTAATTCATTAATTCCTGCGTTGGCCCCTAGGAGTACGCCCTTAATATTTCCATCGGTGAAGTACGCGGCACATGACGTATATGAAGATAACTAACTATACCAGTCACCAGCATTGCGATAAGAGGTAAATATAACCAAAGCAAATACTGCGGTTGATACTCGAAGTCAAACAACCTTATTTGAATCCCCCACATTACCGTTTCGGCACATATGAGGCCAAGCCATGCAGCGACCCACCCCATTAAGCCAAACTCTACAAACTGAACCAAACTAATAAAGCGTGCTTTTACTCCTAAGGTTCTCATTAAGGCAGCTTCACGAGCTCGCTCCCCCGTTGTCGTGTTAATTAATGCTGAAATAACAAGCAGTGCAGCGAGTACAATAAAGACCAAAATCATTTCAATCATTTGTGAGACCTGATGAATAATGCTTCGAAGTTTATCAACAAGCTGATCAAGCTCCAGAATTGAAACTGTTGGAAACTGCTTACCTAGTTCGTTTAATATGGGTTTCTGATCTTTAGTAACATAAAACGAGGTGATATAAGTTGAGGGATAATTTCCTAATTTCCCCTCATCAAACATCATATAAAAATTCGGACGCATGCTATCCCACTGCACCGAACGTATACTTGCTACCTGAGCATTCAAGACCTCGCCACCAATCGAAAATCGCAAGTCGTCACCTAAGCTAAGCCCTAATTTTCCCGCAAGTTTTTCTTCAACCGATACCTTGACCTGCCCTGCTTCTTTTATAGCCTTCTCTGTTGGGATGGTCTTACCTTCGAGTGTATCTGAGAGTTTAGTGTTATCGTCCCACCAAGCCCCTTCTATAATTCTATTATCTTCAGGTAGCGTGCGAGACCATGTTAAATTCAGCTCTCTATTTAAGGCGGCAACATCCTTCGTCACAGCAACTTTTACAGGTACCTCGTTAATATGACTAAGCCGCCCTCGAATCATCGGATACAAACCATTTGTCGCTATTTTTTTAGCCTCTAAAGTTTGCTCTAAAGCAGCAAGGTCACTCGGTGAAACATTGATTAAAAAATGGTTCGGTGTATTTTCAGGTAATTGCCCTTGCCAATTATCGACCAATGATTCTCTAGCGATAAATATGATACAAAAAAACAGCAACGTCATTGAAAAAACACCTAACTGAATCAAGGTATGCCAAGGACGGCGTAATAAATTCAAAATCGACTGCCTCAGTACTGAACCAACCCTCAAATACTTTATTATTTGCCGTCCAAATAGTTGATATAAAAGCCATGAACAGAAAATTAGAACTGTAAACAGTGCAAGCACTGACAATAACAAACCTACTACAAGCGTTAAGTTTTGGCTATATCCGTATAAAAGAACAAATATGGCAGCTATTGCAATCGCCGACGCTTGCCATGACCAAGCAATAGCATTCATCTTTTCTTGCCTTAATACCTGCATGGGCGACACTTTACGTAATTGAAAAAATTGCGGCAAAGCAAACCCTAATAGAGAAATAAAAACGGTCCCTAAGGCTATAAATAAAACTCGAGCACTCTGCAGTGACCAAACGGGCCACTGTAATTCAGGCATCAGAGCGCTTAAAAAATCTTGCAAAACAAAAGTGAGAGCAGCACCTAAGGCGAGACCTATAAGACTTGCAACTAGGCCTAAAAAAAGAAGTTGAATAGCAAAGTGAGCGATGATTTTTGAACTATTCACGCCTAATGTTTTCATAATGGCAACAGTATCAATTTGAGCTAATGCAAATTGTCGCGAAGTGATCGCAACCGCAATACAAGCAAGTAAAACAGCTAAACTGCCTCCTAATAACAAATAAATTTCAGTCTTTTCCAGAGCATCCTGAATCGCTGGCCGCCCCTCTTTTACGCCTTGCCACTTTTGACTTGGGTCGAGTTTGGGTAATAGCCATTTTTCATACGACGCAATTAATGCTTCTGAGCCAACAAAATAATAACGCCAAGTTACTCGACTACCTGGCTGAATAACCCCCGTTTTATCCACATCATCTGCACGCATTAGCACACGTGGCGCCAGTGCCGCTAATTGAAAACCCGCATCAGGTTCTTGTGCTAATTCTTGGCTCACAACAAAGTCCATGTCACCAATCGACACAGTGTCGCCTTCTGAAACACTAAATAAAGAAAACAATCGTTTATGCATCCAAACATGCGCCTGCTTAGGTCCTTCTTTAACTGATACGCGCGCGCCTGCTTTACCCTCGATCAATAATTCGCCTTTCAATGGGTATTCTTGGTCTACCGCTTTAACTGACACGAGTTGAAATTGCTCATTCGCATAAAGCATCGATGAAAACTCAAGGCTTTTTGTGTGATGAAGCCCCAATTGCTCTGCATACACAAGCCAATCAGCATTTACAGCTCTAGGGCTCACTAGCTGCCTGTCACCGGCAATGAATTGTGTGGCTGAATTGGTCAATGAGCGTTTTAACAAATCACTTACCAGCAGAATAGTTGTAATACTTAAAACGGCCATGACCAAGGACAGAAATAGTAGCCGAATAGAGGTATGATGAAATTGGCGAAAAAGATCCCTTAAGCTTTGAACCAGCAACTGAGTACGATGCATCAAGCCGCTCCTTCCACCGATTCATCAACTGCATAATTTTTATCCATCGTAGCCGCCCTATCTTGGTGAACATTGCTCTGTACTAGCTGACCGTCATTAATATGTACACTCCTTTGGCATCGCGCAGCAAGCAAGTCATCATGCGTCACCATCACTAATGTTGTTTCATGCGCTTCATTTAACTCAAACATTAAATCAATAATTTTTTGTCCGGTGCTCTGATCTAAATTACCGGTAGGTTCATCGGCAAAAAGTATATCCGGTTTGCATGCAAACGCTCTCGCTAACGCAACCCGCTGCTGCTCGCCACCAGATAATTGAGAAGGATAATGACCCAAGCGGTCACCTAGACCTAATTTTACGAGAAATTCTTGGGCGCATTGCTTAGCCGACGTATCGCCTTTCAGTTCAAGCGGTAACATCACATTTTCAAGTGCAGTCATACTGGGTAGTAACTGAAACGATTGAAACACGAAACCAACATGCTCAGCGCGAACGGCAGCTCGTCCATCTTCAGACAAATGCGATAGTGGTTTATTCATGAGAGTAATTTCCCCCTGCGTCGCCATATCCAACCCGGCAAGCAAACCAAGTAAGGTTGTTTTACCAGATCCAGAACGCCCTACAATTGCCAACGATTCGCCACGCTTGATTTTTAAGTTAATTCCCCGCAGTATTTCCAATTTCTGATTATTCAGATCAACTTGTTTGCCAATTCTTTCAGCTATAACGGCATAAGATATTTGCTCAGTTGAACACTGATTCACTAATTGAGACATACAAACTCCAAGGAATAATAATGATTAAGTCTTACGGTTTATTGATCATTCTTTTTATACTTAGTTCAATCACGAGTGTTACAACTCAAGCTTACGCAAATCAAGACAGCACTCGAACAACACAGCAGACAATTTTAATACTTGGCGACAGCCTGAGTGCAGCTTATGGTATACCAATTGAACAATCTTGGGTCACTTTACTTGCTCAAACATTAGAGAAACAATTTTCTAAAACCAACAACAATTATCAAGTGCGAAATGCCAGCATCAGTGGCGAAACAACAGATGGTGGTTTGAGATCACTCCCTGCCCTGCTAAAAAAATATCAGCCGGAAATCGTCATTATTGAACTCGGAGCAAATGATGGATTAAGAGGTTTCCCACTCAAGACAATAGAACAAAACCTTTCTACCTTAATTGAACTAGCTCAGGCCCATAATTCTAAAGTACTATTAACGGGCATCCATATCCCCCCTAATTATGGCCAACGTTATGCAACGGCATTTCATAAGACATACAGCACACTTGCAAAGCGCTATCACACAGCGCTGGTACCGTTTTTATTAGAAGGTATCGCTACCAAGCCTTCATTAATGCAAGCAGACCGTCTTCACCCTAAAGCAGAAGCACAAGAGTCTATTAAAAACATTGTTTGGCAACAGCTTAAATCTTTACTCTGAGCACAAATTTCAAACATAAAAAAACGCGAAAGCGCTAAGCACTTTCGCGTTTTAATTACTTTATAACAATCGTTCTAAAGCTATTATTTACCGCTTGAGCTCTTCATATATTTGAAGAAGTCACTATCAGGCTTCAACAGTAACACATCTTCTTTACCTGAAAATGTCTCTGTATAGGCTTTTAAGCTACGTGTAAAAGAATAGAACTCTGAGTCTTTAGTATAAGCGGTAGCGTAGGCATTGGCAGCAATCGCATCACCACTACCGCGCATTTGCTCCGATTCTTTATACGCATCCGCAACAATAACCGTTTTTTGACGATCTGCATCAGCACGAATACCTTCCGCTAGCTCTTTACCCTGAGAGCGTGTTTCACGCGCTTCCCTTTCACGCTCAGTAGACATTCTACGATAAACGTTTTTGTTCAGGTCTTCAGGAAGATCGATACCTTTTACGCGCACATCAACTACCTGAATACCAAACTCACTTTGAGTTTGTTCATTAAGCGTCACAGCAATTTTCGCCATTAACTGGTCACGCTCTCCTGAAACAACTTCCGTTAAGGTTCGTGAGGCAAATTCGTCTCTTAGACCTTTGTTCATTGAGTTAGACAACAAGTTTGTCGCCTGAAAACGATTACCCGCCGTTGCTTTATAATAGGCTTTTACATCAATAATTTTCCATTTAATGAAAGAGTCAACAATAACAAACTTTTTACCAACGGTTAAAAAACGTTCTGGTCGAGTATCTAAAGTTAAAATACGCGCATCAAATTTTTTCACATTTTGCACGATAGGCATTTTAAAGTGCAGACCGGGTTGTAGATCAGACTCTACAATTTCACCAAACTGAAACTTTATACCCACTTCACGCTCATCAATCACATATACCGAAGATGAAACAACAACTATACCGATTAATAATACGATTAAAGCTAACATTGAAGTTTTTGACATTTATCTAGTCTCCCGCGTTGAACGAGTATTACGAGAACGTATCTCTTCAATTACCTGATCGGTTATTTGTGATACATTACCACTTGAAACTTCACGCGAAGACGCAGAAGAATTATTAGACATTAATTTGTCTAGTGGTAAATACATCATATTATTTCCGCCTTCTACATCGACCATGACTTTGGTGCTGTTAGCGTAAACAGACGAGATAGCATCCAGATACAAACGTTCTCTGGTTACCTTTGGCGCCTTTTTATATTCAACCAATAGTTTTTCAAAACGATCAGATTCACCCTCTGCTTTAGAGACAACCTGCTCTTTATAAGCATTCGCTTCAGATAACATTCGCTGAGCTTTACCACGCGCTTCCGGCACTACCGAGTTAGCGTAAGCTTCCGCTTCATTCACGTAGCGCTCTTTATCAAGAATCGCTTTTTGAACGTCATCAAAGGCTGACTGAACCGCTGAAGGCGCTCTTGCACCTTTAATGTTCACAACACTAACGTTAATACCCGTTTGATACGCATCCATAAAGTTTTGCAGGCGCGTCCGAGTGTCTTCTGCTAATACCGCACGACCTGCTGTCATAATTGGGCTCAAGTTGGTACTTCCCACTTCATGACGAAGTGCCGACTCTGCCGCATGCTGTAAGCTACGCTCAGGGTCTTCTACTCTTAAAGCAAAAGCGACTGGGTCTGAAACTGTGTATTGTACGTTAAGCTCAATATCTACAATGTTTTCATCTTGAGTCAGCATTTCTTCTCTGATCTCAGCATTTCGAACATTGGTGACATTAACCGGAAGCACTTTCTCAAATAACGGAATCACAAATTGCAAACCTGGGTCGAGTGTTCGGTTATATTTACCCAACTGTAAAACGACACCACGTTGTTGTTCATCAATAGTATGAATTGATTTAAATACCAAGAAAGCCAACAGCAGTACAAACCCGATAGCGAAAAGCCCACCAAGACTCTGGTTTGATCCGCCGCCGGTACCGCCACCACTGCCTTTTCCTGAACCAAAGATCCCATTGATCTTGTTCATCACCTGTTTAAGCGCTTCATCCAAGTCAGGTGGCCCCTGATTGTTTCCGCCTTTGTTGTTACCCGAATTGTTACCCCAAGGGTCTTTATCATTTCGGTTACCACCCGGTTCATTCCAGGCCATAGAGGACTCCGTTAGTTGTAGATTTTAAAAGAATGATTGGCAGACTTAGTTCTACCACCAAATTTAGTTATATGGGTAAAGTCTAGCTTTACAAGGGGGACATAGTATTGATGTTAAAGAGTCACGGCAAGGGAATTTTATTATCATATTTTTAAGTATTGCCGTATTTCATCTAAGCCTTCACGATAATATTTCACAGGTTTATACTCCAGTAACTCTTTTGTTTTCGTCATATCGATACGGTGATTCGAACCAACCAAATTTAGAGCCTCTGATGTTAAGGGCGGACGGTGTTCTATTTGCATCAAGTGGTAAGCTATTTCACCGGATTTTGCGAGATACTTCGCGATCATACGAGGCATTGATTTTGGCTTAGATGCGCCACAACACTCAGCAAGATCTTTCATATACTGCCGCCAGGTAACACCTTCTTCATCGGCGGCATTAAAAATTTGCCCTCTTGAATTTTCTGACTCACAAGCAAGAATTAAAATTTCAATCACGTTATCCACGTGTACTAAACCAGCGTTATAATTACCACCCGCTATCAGTACAGGCATTCCTTTTTTTAACTCTGCACAAACATCATCAACCCAAGGCTTAGAGCCTGCGCCATAGACATTTGCAGGCCGTACCATCCGAATATCTAACCCTTGTTGAATAAATTGATGCGCAATAGTTTCTTGAGTTTGTTTACTTTTGCCATAAGGCCCATAAAACCAACCATGTGGCATACCTTCATAACAACGCTCACCGTTGATTTGATCGCCATAAACAACAATGCTAGAAGCTAAAACTAAGCGTGGTTTTAATGGCGACGCTAAGGCTAATTCAAAAAGTATTTGCGTGCCTTCTACCGTAATTTTCTGGTGTAAGGCCGCTTGCCCCCAATCACCTACCAATGCCGCTAAGTGAAAAATACTACAACAGCCACCCACCGCTATTTTCACATCCTCACGCTTAGAAACATCACCTTTAAACCAGTTAAGGTTTACCTCGCCTTGTAAAGACTCCGGGCACGCCATCACATCAAATGCGTTCACCTGACGACCTTCATCTAATAAGCGTTTAACCAATCGTCGCCCAATAAACCCTGCAGCACCCGTGACCAGAATGGGCTCTTTAATTGTTTGTTTTTTTATGGTCATATAAGCCTACCTTATGGATAACAATTACTAGCGTTTAGATGCATGATTCAATATTTAGCCAAAAGCATAAAATAAAACAAACGGTTCGCCAAGCTCAGACCTAAAAATTAAGTACTAAAAATATAAACAACTCTATTCGAAGAAGACTAATTTATGGATTCTGTCCAATTAATTGACTTACTTAAACTTTCAAGTATCCCCATTATAGCGGCTCTAGTTGGCTGGATGACTAACTGGCTCGCCGTCCAGCTTACATTCTATCCTATTAAATTTATTGGCATCCGCCCCATTTTTGGCTGGCAAGGCATTATTCCGTCAAAAGCACGAAAAATGGCAGACTTATGTGTCGACTCGGTACTATCAAAATTAGGCACAGTAAGTGAAATTATCGAACAAATGGATCCAAAAACCATTAGCGCTTATATCCTTAGTAACATTTCCCCAAGAAACGAAGAGCTTGTTGATGAAATTATGCGTAAGCGGCATCAAACCCTTTGGCAAAATTTACCTAAAAAAATAAAAGCCATGCTATACAAACGTGTCGCGGATCAATTACCGATCATTATGGATGAATTGGTCGAAGATATTAGCCCAAAAATCGAGTCTCTGTTCGACCTAAAACTCATGGTAGTCGAAAAGCTCGAAGAGGATAAATCACTACTCAATAAGATATTTTTAAGTTGTGGCCAACAAGAGTTCAAATTTATTGTTAAAAGTGGTCTATGGTTTGGCTTTGTCTTTGGTATACCACAATTAGCACTCTGGTACTTTTTTCCTATCCCTTGGATTTTACCTGTTTGTGGTTTTTTAGTCGGTTGGGCAACAAACTGGGTCGCCTTGAACATGATTTTCCGTCCCGTTCAAAAACATCATTTTGCGGGCATGACCATTCATGGTTTGTTCTTAAAACGACAAGATGAAGTATCGGAAGCATTTTGCAAAATCATTACAGAAGAAATTTTAACCGTCGATCAAGTAGCCAATGCAATGCTTACTGGCAAAAATGCTGCACGTACGCGAGCCATCATCCAAAAACATTTTGAAAACCTTGTTGATGAAGCGGTTGGTGTGATCAAACCCCTTACCCAAATTGCTATAGGCCCGAAGGGCTTCGCCGACATTAAAGAAGACACTGGCTACAAAGCCATTGATCTCTCAACTGAAATATTAAAAGACCCGTTATTCAACCAAGAACGGGCTCAGGCTGTACAAGTAATTATGGAAGAGCGAATGAAAAAGCTACCGTCTGAAGACTTTCAAAATCTATTAAGACCGTGTTTTCAAGAGGATGAAGTGAAATTGATTGCAATTGGAGGTGTGTTGGGCGCACTAGCAGGAATGGGACAACTTATTTATGTGTTTGGCCTACAGGTCTAAGTATAAGCCTCTCAAAAAGAAGCTTATACTTTATTTAAGCGTTAATTACTTATTGTAATTCGTGTTGTATAGCCTAACACCGTATTTTCGAGCTGAAGATTTGCTGTCGCTCCCGTAATCGAATTGACAGTATAAGAACCATCTACATTTAAAGTCCCTACACCATCCCCGTTAGGGAAGCTCCACGAATAGTCATCAGAGCTATACTCATCATTTACCCACCTTGTTGCCGGTAAGAAAGTAGATACTTCCGCCAAACTAGCTGCAAAACCAGATAAATACTCACCATTTGGGCCTGTAACTTCTACTAAACCATTGAAATCAACATTACCCGAGCCATCAAAGACTATTGACTCTAGTTCTTCACCAGGTGTCCCTACATTCACAAAGGGAGCGAGTTCATCACCCGTGATCGTATAGGTTAAAGTAGATGTATGGACAGAAGAGTTCGATTTAAAAACCATTACATGATCTCCTAGCCTAGGTAAAAAGTCTGCTCTATAAATATATTGATTGTTTAGATCGATCCTAGCTTCAACAGCATCTAATTGATTTTGAATTAAGCCAGCGCCAAAACTATATGCGCCGCTATTTAGTGTTAGAAAATTGGTTTTTTCAACCTCTGCACTTAAAGCTGAATAAGCAGTCCCTCGGCTTGCGCCACCCATCACATAGTAAAATATGGGTTTATTTGTATACACCTGCTCCGAAGATTCAAATCTGTCAAAACCTTGAGATTTTATTGCTCTAATCATCAGACCTTGATTCATTTCTAGAAATGTATCTGTCCCAGAAGAAAACAACACTAACTGACTAAGAGCAATACCATTACTTGAAGCGATATCAATCAAATCATTTGCTTCATTCGGTACTAGCGGATCATCTCTAAAATCATATATATCACCTTGATATCGACCAATTGATTCTACAATTGCTTTATGTAAATTACTCTGAGAGCCTAATGAGTCAACATTGTTAAGCAAGGTATCTTTTCGGCGCTCTACCACTAGGTCAAGTGCATCATTTATTGTGTCAATATCGTTTGTAAAGCCATTGGTTAATTCAACTATTAACTTACCAAATGCCCAAACCACATATTGCTGATTGGCTATTAATTCCTCAGTACTTGCTTGCGCTGCTATTACGTAGGCTTTTGCTTCTGCAATCAAAGCAGCGAAGTCAACGTCATTAGCACTTCCACTTACATCAAATACTAAGGCTGTTGTTAAAGATACGGGAGTCCCAATGACCTTTTGTAAAATTGGAAAGCTTTCAGCGGGGTCGATATCAATATCATCAACAATAGTAATATAGTCTTCAACTTTTGCTAGGCTAGTTGAAGCGAGAGAAGATGCGATAATCGGATTAATTAAAATTACATTTATGAAGGGATTGTGCCACTCCGTTTGTATTAATCCGTCAGCTGCAAAGCCTGAAAAGTCTGCTGATGCCTCATAAACAGCTAATGAATTATAGCTAAAAATTGAGGTGCCTTCTTCGGTCTCACCTGTATCACCTGAACCTTCGGATGGTTCAGTCGTTCCGCCTCCATCAAAGTCCCCGTCACCGCCACCCAAGGTAAAATCTGAACTACCGCTACAGCCAATTAACAACAAGCTTTGAACTAAAATAAAGCTTAGAAGTTTAATTCGAAATGACATATGTAAATTTCCTTTGTTCGTACCTTTTGTTTATCACGTTCGCGTCAACAAAAGGTCACTTAATTTATGGACCATTGCCTAGAGTATAGCCAGAAAAAAATAAAACGTATGGAGGAGGCAGAATTAATCTGCCTATTTTGTTAGTTTTTTGTTAACTCGTAGACGAATATGACGGCAGGCATATAACCCCAACAAAGAAGTTTACTCCATACCCTGTTCAAATTGCTGTTCTAACTGCTCTTCTGACACACCAGCCTGACGAAGAATTTTTTCAAAATCGGGACGCTGCATTCTTATTTCCAGTTCAATTTGACCGTGTTCATCCATTTTTTCACTCAAAACGGATTCAGAGGCATAGAAAAGCGCTCGTAATTTGCCATATTTAGGGCTAATGAAAATTGATTGGTGAAAAATTTCGCTACTCAGCAGCTCGGAAATAGCATCATGAAGTAGATCAAGCCCCTCTCCTGTATGAGCCGAAACCCAAACCCGAACAGGCATCCCTTCCTCATTTCGATCAATTCTAGGCGCGCGCTCGTCGAGTAAATCGAGCTTGTTATACACTTTTAGAGAAGGTACGTCTGCAGCGCCAATCTCTGCTAATACGCTTTCGACCTGTATGACGTTATCGATTCGATCAGAATCATGACAATCAATGATATGCAATAACAACGTCGCTCGGCAGGTTTCTTCAAGAGTCGCTCGAAAGGCACTCACAAGCTTATGCGGTAAGTGACGAATAAAACCTACCGTATCAACGAGTATTGTTTCACCGATATCCGGTAAATTTAGCTTTCGTAAAGTAGGATCTAAGGTCGCAAACAGTTGGTCAGCAACATACACGTCGGCATTAGTAACACGGTTAAATAACGTCGATTTACCGGCATTGGTATATCCCACTAATGAAATAGTTGGGATTTCAGCTTTAGCACGTGCTTTTCTACCTTGCTCTCGCTGCTTTTGTACTTTTTCAAGACGGGTAGTAATCGCTTTAATTTTACCTCTTAATAAGCGTCTATCAGATTCAAGCTGAGTTTCACCTGGCCCCCCACGTACACCTATACCACCTTTTTGACGCTCAAGGTGAGTCCATCCTCGCACTAACCGTGTCGACATATATTCAAGCTGCGCTAATTCAACTTGCAACTTACCTTCATGCGTTCGGGCACGTTGCGCAAAAATCTCAAGAATAATCCCTGTACGGTCAATCACTCGACATTCTAACGTTGCTTCAAGGTTACGATGCTGACTTGGTGTTAGGGCATGATTAAATAACACCACATCCGCTTCACTATGTTCTAGCTCAAACCGAATTTCTTCTAACTTACCCGTACCCACAAAAAAACGTGGACCAGGCTGCTTTCGAGATCCGGTGACAATAGCAACAGCATTAATTCCTGCAGACGAAACAAGCTCTTGAAATTCGTCGGAATCTTCCCGCTCTTTATCTGTAGTAAAATCTAAATGAACAAGAACGGCGCGTTCACCGGCTTCGGGACGATCAAACATGGAGGGTTACTTCGTAATGTAATAGAAACAAGATAAAACCAGCAGTTTTAAAACAAATTGCCTCAAGTCCACTCTTTTTAAAAGTAGGCTTAAGGCAAAAGAAGCGTTTACCGAGAGGTAAACGATAGGCAGTACAATTCAATTAAGGATTGCCTTCTAACTCATCCGTTGGCGTAACAACACGAACATTACGTGCAGGCACAACTGTTGAAATAGCATGTTTATAAACCATTTGGCTGACAGTATTTTTTAGCAAGATAACAAATTGATCGAATGATTCGATTTGACCTTGAAGCTTAATACCATTCACAAGAAAAATAGAAACGGGAATACGCTCCTTTCTTAATGCGTTCAAGTATGGATCCTGCAATGAATGGCCCTTAGACATGTTATTTTCTCCTGATGACTTAACTTTATAATTTTATAAAACTTTGCTTAACTTTTTATGCTCTAAGCCTAAATAAAGCTGAACATCGTAAGCTTATTTTTTACCCAACTTCACACACATTTTACGCATGAGCGCCTTGCTTAAACAGAGGCTTTATCTCATTTAGACTCAATAAAACGTGCGCCAAGTCTTAATACGCGGTATTTTCAACGATTTTCATAGCTTTAGCTAGTACTTTTGAATCATTTGTTTCAAGCTGATTCAAGTTTGGCCATCGCCTTAACCATGTTAGTTGTCGTTTTGCCAACTGGCGAGTCGCAATAATTCCTCGCTCAACCATTTCATCATAATTTAATTTATTATCTAAATAGTCCCACACCTGTCGATAGCCCACACACTTCATTGAAGGCATATCAGCATGCATATTCGCAGCACTGTGGAATTTTTTAACCTCGTCAATAAATCCAGACTTCAGCATTAAGTGATAACGCTGCTCGATTCGTTTATGTAATACCTTACGATCACTTGGCCCGATAGCTAAACTGACTACATCATAAGGCACTGGGGGCAATCCGCTATTTAATTCTGTGTAATCTGAATGACCTTTACCGCCCGCAGGCTCTTTTTGTTCAGCCCAAATTTGAGTCATTGTTTTTCCACTAACACGGTAAACCTCTAGCGCTCTCTGTAAACGCTGAGGGTCAGTTGGCTTTATTCTTTGCGCTGCTTCGGGGTCAATTTTTGCTAACTGTGCATGAACATAGGGCCAACCATGCTCTGAAGCATCTTGCATAATTACCTTTCGTACGCTCTCATCTGCTGAAGGTAACGCCGCAATCCCCTCATTTAGGATCCGAAAGTACATCATCGTCCCCCCTACTAATAAGGGAATACGACCCGCAGCAGAAATTTCATTCATTTCTCTTAAGGCATCCTGATAAAACTGAGCCACGGAATAGCTTTCAGAAGGGTCAATAATATCAATCAGGCGATGAGGCGCTTCAGCCAAAATACTCGTATCCGGCTTTGCTGTCCCAATATCCATGCCTTTATAAATAAGCGCAGAATCAACACTGACAATATCGCATGGAAGAGATTTAGTGAGTTCAACCGCCAAATCAGTTTTACCTGCAGCAGTTGCTCCCATTAAAAAAATAGCTTTTGGCTGTGCATTAACGCTCATTAACGCCCCCTCAAAAACAATTTATCTAAGTCATTCATTGAAAGTGCCGTCCACGTTGGTCGACCATGATTACACTGCCCACTTCGTTCAGTGGCCTCCATGTCTCTCAATAAAGCATTCATTTCTGGAATCGTTAAAGTTCTATTTGCACGAACAGAGCCATGACATGCCATGGATGACATTAATTCATTTGCTTTAGCTTCAAGCTGATCCGAATACCCATGTGTAATCATATCGCTCAATAGATCTCGAATGAGTAAATCTACATCTACGCTTTGTAAAATTGCAGGAACTTGCCTAACCGTAATATTTTCAGGCCCAGAGCGCTCTAGCACCAAACCAAACTTTAATAAGTCTTCACCACACTCTTCTGCAACACCTGCTTCTTTTTGGCTTACGGCGAGTATCATTGGTACCAATAAAGGCTGCGCTTGAATACCGGCGCCATAAAATGCAGTCTTCATGCGTTCATAGCTAATGCGCTCATGTGCAGCATGCATATCAACGATCACCATGCCGTTAGCGTTTTGAGCGAGAATATAAACACCATGCAACTGTGCCACAGCAAAACCTAAGGGGTAATCTCCCGCGGCATCATTGGGAGGAGTATGATTAAATGCCCCAGCAGAACCCCCATTAGATTGCCCAAACATGGCCTGAGAAGAAACAGGCGACATGGGCGAATCTGGATGCAAAGCTTTATATTGGGACAATGTATCACGCACTTCTGTTTGGGTCGGTGATGACTTTAATGCCATTGAAGATTGAGGGCCGTAGCTTGGCGTCATCATTGGTTCATTCCCACGCCCTTGCATGGATTGAAGATTTGGCGGTAACGTTGAAAAAGCCATGGTACTTGCTGACTCTTGTGCGCTCACTACATCTTCAGGGCGCAGATCAGCCAAAGCCTTATGTAAACTTCTAAAAATAAAGTCGTGCACCATTCGACCATCACGAAATCGCACTTCATGCTTGGTAGGATGAACATTAACATCGACCAAAGCAGGGTCCAACTCAAGATACAAAACAAAGGCGGGATGGCGACCATGATAAAGCACATCACGATAAGCCTGTTTAACCGCATGCGTTACCAACCGGTCTTTAATCACCCGCCCATTGACGTAAAAGTACTGTAGATCAGCCTGACTGCGAGAAAACGTGGGCAAGGCAACCCAGCCCCATAACTTCAACCCTGTCGCTTCGACGTCGATTTGAACCGTATTTTCCATAAACGGCTTGCCGCAAAGCGCTGAGACTCGCTGTTCTTTATCACGCAATGTTGGCGCCTTGCGCAAGTGATGTATTATTTTTTGGTTGTGCGTTAGCTCAAAGCTGACTTCAAAGCGACTCAGCGCTTGTCGCTTTACAACTTCTTCCAGGTGATTAAATTCTGTTTTCTCAGTACGAAGGAATTTTCGCCTCGCTGGCGTATTAAAAAACAAATCGCGAACATCGACGGTGGTGCCACGGTTATGGGCTACAGGGCTTAGTTTTGCATCCATATCACGTCCTTCGGTCTCTACCTCCCAACCTTGTGTCGCTTTCTCGGTCTTAGAGCTAAGTACCAAACGCGAGACAGAACTGATACTCGCTAAAGCTTCACCCCGAAAGCCTAGTGTTGCCACGGCTTCCAGATCATCCAACGACTCAATTTTACTTGTTGCGTGACGACTTAATGATAAAGGCAAATCTTCCTTTTCCATACCCTCACCATCATCGCGAATTTGGATACGTTTAATGCCGCCAGATTCGACTTGAATGGTTATCTTACGCCCACCTGCATCCAGCGCATTTTCAAGTAATTCTTTTACAACAGAAGCAGGACGTTCAACAACCTCACCTGCTGCAATCTGGTTTGCCAAACGGGCAGATAATTTATGAATTTGAGCCATAAAGAAGTTTCAGTAAAATGTAATTAGATAGATGTTCTTCAGAAAATTGGATAGTCGCACGTTATTGAATTTTTTGCCACACAGGATATAAAGATAGGTTTTACCTACACATTAACCTCCATATCTTAAACTGTATTTTTAAGATGCAGGTACACTAAGCCGTTGGCCTATCCACACATTGTCGGAGCGTAATCGATTCAATTCACGTAATTTTTTTATCGACACGTCATTTCTCATTGCAATTTGTGAAAGGGTATCGCCTTTCTTAACCACATATTTTGCGAACTTATTCGCTGTCGCTTTCTGCCACGCCAATAAACTACCCGGTGGTGGCGCGTTATCAAAATAACGAGAAACACCTTTATGAATCGCTTTGGCTAATTGTTTTTGGTATTTCTTTGTCTTCAATCGACGAGATTCTTTAGGGTTCGAAATAAAGCCTGTCTCGACTAAAATAGAAGGAATATCAGGGGATTTCAACACTACAAAGCCCGCTTGTTGAACTTGGCGTTTATGAAGTCTGGCAACGCCCCCCATTGATCGAAGCACACGATCACCCACACTTAAACTTGCTTTCAGACTTGCCGTTGACGATAGGTCGAGCAAAACTCCCGCCAAAACATTCCCTTTATCTTCAAGACTTACGCCGCCAACGCCACCCATCAAATCTGCAGAATTCTCTTTCTTTGCCAACCAACGCGCCGTTTCACTTGAGGCGCCACGGTTAGAGACAGCATAAACTGAAGCGCCATTTGCTTGAGATTTAATAAACGCATCAGCATGAATTGATACAAACAAATCGGTTTTATACTTTCTCGCTAAACTTGTACGCTTTCGTAAGCCTACATAATAGTCACTACCACGGGTCAAATGAGCTTTATAGCCTTTTTGGGCATTAACGAGCTTCTTTAATTCTTTCGCGATCGCCAATACAACGTTCTTTTCTTTTATACGATTAGGCCCCATCGCACCAGGATCTTCACCACCATGACCAGGATCAATCATGATGATAATATCTCGTTTCTGAGAAATCGAATTTTCAATCGTCTTCTTTTGTCTTTTCTTTTTTATCGCTTGTTTTGTTGATTCTGAGTACAAATCAATCACTAAACGATCACCATATTGATCGTTCGCCTTTAGTAGAAAACTTTTGGGTTTAATTTTTTCTTTCAAGTCTAAAACAATTCTCAAATCTTGCTTGTCCCGACGCGCACTTCGAATTGATTTAACCGGCGAATTTATAAAATCTAAGGTATCAAAACGTGTTTTTTTAGCTGCGTTTTTAATATCCAACACCAAACGATGAGGGTTCGAAAGAACCAGAACTTTATGCTCTGTAGCTTGCGATAACTCCAACACTAAACGTGAATGGTCAGGGGCATCCCACAAACGCGCATTCGTCACATTGGTTTGCCCTGCCGTCGACAAGCCTGAACAAATTATAGCGACAAGTAATGTGGTGACTCTAAAAAATAAATTTAACTGCATCAGAGACCTCTTTGAGCAAAATTGCTGACGACATTTTGCATATCCGCTTTAAATATTTCATTTAACACTGTAATTTCTGCTATTCGGCCAAAACTCACTTCACCTTCAAGCTTCGGCATCTGCTTGAGTTTTAGCTTAATGATAAAATCAGGTGTAGGTAAATAGTCACCACCCTGCTCTGGCCATTCGAGTATACATACTGAGGGGTTTTCACCTTCTATTGGTGACTCAAAATAGTCACGAATCCCCATAAACTCCAATTCTTCAGGCTCACCTAAACGATATAAATCAAAATGAAATACATTTCGTTTTTCTAACGTATAAGGTTCAACCAAAGTATAGGTTGGGCTCTTAACATTCCCCTTATGACCTGATGCTGATAGTAAACCACGGCTAAAGGTCGTCTTCCCCATCCCTAAATCACCCGACAAGAAAATGACGACAAGTGGCTGCCCTTGTTTTTCAATCATATCCGACAAGGCTTTTCCTAAATCAAGGGTGGCGCTTTCATCGGGTAATTCGATACAATAGATTTCGTTCAAAAGATTCCACTACTAAATATTAAACTAGGCTTTAAAAATTAAACTAGAATTGCGATTAACAAAATTTGCTAGTTAGCTGTTAAGCATAGCAAAACTTTCTATTTTTTTCACTGTGTATGACAAATAACCAAGACACCCTATCAACAGAAGACGCCTTAGTTTTGGTGCAAAAAATCAAAACTTATGCAAATGAGCTTGGTTTTCAGCAACTTGGGGTAACTGACACTGATTTATCAGCACATATTGAGCCATATCAAAAATGGCTACAGGCTGGTCATCATGGTGAGCTTGACTACATGTCAAAACATGGCAGCAAGCGTTGGATTGCGGATGAGTTGGTTGAAGGCACTTTACGTGTCATCTCGCTTAGAATGGATTATTTCACTGACCCTCAATCGCCTCAGGCACAATTAAATAATGGCAAAATGGCCTATATTTCGCGCTATACACTGGGGCGTGACTACCATAAATTAATTCGTTCTCGTTTAAAAAAGCTCATTCAATACATTCGAGAACAAGCAGACCTTCATCAATTTAGGGCTTTTGTCGATAGCGCCCCAATACTCGAACGCGCATTCGCCCAAAAATCAGGATTAGGCTGGTTCGGAAAAAATACGATGATTATTAACCGAGGCGCAGGTTCCTGGTTCTTCTTAGGAGAAATATTTACCGACCTTCCACTACCGCTCGATACACCTTATGAGAAAGAGCATTGCGGGCGCTGTACCGCTTGTCTGGACGTTTGCCCAACCCAGGCATTCAAAGGCCCTTACATTCTCGACAGCCGACGCTGCATTTCTTATCTCACGATTGAACTCAAAGGCAGTATTCCGATTGAACTAAGAAGCAAGATGGGTAATCGAATTTTTGGTTGTGACGACTGCCAATTAGTTTGTCCGTGGAATCGGTTTAGCAAGCCAAGCAAAGAGCTTGATTTCACACCTAGACACCAATTAGATAGCCGCAGTTTAGTAGAATTATTTAGCTGGGATGAAGCGACATTTTTGCAAAAGACAGAAGGTTCAGCGATTCGTCGCGCAGGCTATGAATCATGGCTGCGCAACATTGCCGTTGCATTAGGTAACGCACCCACATCGCCCGAAATAGAAGCAGCCCTTCAAAGCAAGGCAGATTACCCATCAGAAATAGTTCAAGAACATATTATCTGGGCTTTAGAACAGCACAACAGAACTATTAGCCTCTAACACCATATCGCTTTGTATACGCGCACCCCAAATCTACATTACTTTCTTATAGTGAACACCAACAGAGTGCGTGTCACAGTAAAAAAAAGCTTTCGACACATAAGACCATCTATTGCTAAGAATCTAAAAGTTAAGCTGCAATCTAGAATTTTTGTGCTACTTTTATACCCAGATACCGCTAAATAAATGCAACCTTTAAAATCGACGTCTAAAGCGACAGGTAACAAAAAGAATGACCGATAAAACAATCATGATTGTTGATGATATGGAATCTAATAGGCTCCTACTGAAAATGATCCTAGAGGAAAACTTTACGATTATAGAGTGCGACTCTGGCCCAAAATGCATTGAAATGGTCGAAAACGATGCACCTGATATGATTTTACTCGATGTCAATATGCCAGAAATGACGGGATATGAAGTATGTACTGAGCTAAGAAAGCATGCTGAAACTACAACACTACCGATTATTTTTGTTTCCGGAATGGATAACGTTGAAGAACGCTTAGCTGGCTTCGAAGCCGGCGGTAACGAATACATCACCAAACCTATTGACCCGGAATTACTACTTGAAAAAATCGACTATAATTTCACTCACTTAGGTGAAGTCAAAGAAGCCAAAGACAATGCCAACAATGCAATGCAAGTTGCAATGGAAGCGATGACATCTAGCAGTGAATTAGGACAAATCATCGAATTTGTAAAATCGTCACAAGACGTCACGACACTCGAAGGTATTGGTGAAAAATTCTGTGAAATAGCACAAGGGTTCGGCCTCACAGCCTCCGCGGTCATCTACGGCCCTCCTAAGCATTATATAAATTGCACCGCAGACTCAATGGAAGCGAGAGTCTTAACTAAATTTCAAAACTCAAAAGATAGCATTGTAAGTATTGGTGTACGAACAATGGTTCGAAGTAATTCAATGGCCTTACTCATCAACGACATGCCCGTTGATGACGATAGCCGCTACGGACGTTTAAAAGATCATTTAATGGTCTTATCCAGCATTTGTGACGGCAGACTACTAACAATTAAAGCAAACCTTTCACTCACCGACCAACGCGTTGGCGTGCTTGGCCGGGTTATTAAGATGACAGAAGCACAAGTCAAAAAACTAACCCACAAACTTGCTGAACATGACCACACAACTCGCTCGGTTATGCTTGATATGATTACCGAATTAGAAGCCAAGCTTTTTACGCTTGGTTTAGATGAGGATCAAGAAGAACAGTTAATGAGTCTAGCGTATAGCGCGAGTGAGAAATTAGACAAATTAAAAGGTGGAGTTGAAGAATTAGAGGGTGAACTTGGAGCCGTACTTGAAGGTTTATATGAAGTACTTAATAAGAGTAAATAATCACTAACGTTATTCACACACCGTATCAAATACTCCTCCAATTAAAAAATTCTATATCAATAAATATTGATATAGAATTGCTATATCAATAAATATTGATATACTCCTTAAATGCAAAAAACATCTATCACCCCAGCAAACTCTATTTTGCTTTCCGATCAAGACGAGCAAAATATACTTAAGGTGCAATCATTCAGCCAATTACTGAAAGCTTGTGGTGACCCTCTACGTGTTAAAATTTTGCAAGTTCTACAGTGCGATACCTTTGGCGTTTTAGAGTTAACACAGCTATTTGACACCAAGCAGTCTGGCATGAGCCACCACTTAAAGGTTTTAAGCAAAGAGGGATTGGTTGAAACACAGCGAGAAGGGAATGCTATTTTTTATCGCCGGCCATTCATTCCGCAAGATGGACACGACCAGCATGCAATCGAGCAGCTTTTTGAGCTAATTGACCGCTTTCCACTCAGCCAAGCTTTATCGTCGCAAATTACAAACATTAGAAAGAAGCGAGCAGTTCAGTCACAAGTTTTTTTTGCTAAAAATACTGAACGCTTCCAAGAGCAACAAGAATTAATTGCAAACCATGAACAATATGCCAGCGCCAGTTTGGAGCTATTAAATAAAACCGACTTTTCTGAAACCGCAACAGTGCTTGAAGTTGGCCCAGGTGAAGGCTTATTTTTAAAGCCCCTTAGCACCACATTCAATTCTGTCATAGCGCTCGATAATTCCGAAAACATGTTAAATAAAGCACAAACCTTTGCAAAAAATGAAGACTTACCTAACATCCAATTTTATTTAGGTGACACGAAAGTCTTTAGTGCTCAGCAACAAAAAGTAGAAGCCGTCGTCATGAATATGGTTTTGCACCACGTACCAGCACCCGCCCAGATATTTCACGATGTATTTGACATGTTAAAACCAGGCGGCGTGCTTGTTTTGTGTGACCTTTCTCATCACGACCAAGAGTGGTCAAAAGAAAGTTGCGGTGATCTCTGGCTAGGGTTTGAAGCACAAGAATTAAGTACTTGGGCAGAGCGTGCAGGTCTTAAAGAAAGCCAAAGTGTTTATATTGGTTTACGTAATGGCTTTCAGGTGCAATTACGTAAATTTATTAAACCCGATTATATGAATTAATCGTAAAACGAACTGAATTAAACAAGTTAGACGCCAAAGTTGGCATAGCCCTTAAACTTTAGTGCATATATTAACTAATACTTACTAGAAGCAGGAAAAAATATGAGCGAATATTCGTTATTTACCTCTGAATCAGTCTCTGAAGGCCACCCAGATAAAATGGCTGACCAAATCTCCGATGCGGTTGTTGATGCAATTATCAAAGATGACCCTAATGCTCGTATTGCCGTTGAAACAATGGTTAAAACAGGTATGGCGATTGTTGCTGGCGAAGTTAGAACCAGCACCTATATTGATCTTGAAGATTTGATCCGTGAAGTGATTCTAGACATTGGCTACAACAGCTCTGATGTTGGCTTTGACGGTGCATCATGCGCAGTAATAAATGCAATTGGCAAGCAGTCTTCAGACATTGCAATGGGTGTTGACGAAGGCGATAGCAAAGACTTAGGCGCTGGCGATCAAGGCTTAATGTTTGGTTATGCAACCAATGAAACCGAAGTATTAATGCCTGCTCCAATTTTTTATTCACACCGATTAGTGGAACGCCAAGCTAAGCTTCGTAAAAATGGCACCTTACCTTGGTTGCGCCCTGACGCCAAAAGTCAGGTTACCTTACGTTATGACAATGGCAAGCCTGTCGCGATTGATGCGGTGGTACTTTCGACACAGCACGATGAGAACATTTCTCTAAAAGATTTACGTGAGTCTGTTTTAGAGGAAATTGTAAAGCCAGTCTTACCAGCTGAATGGCTGCATAGTGATACGCTTTACCACATTAACCCAACAGGTAACTTTGTGATTGGTGGCCCCGTTGGCGACTGTGGTTTAACCGGTCGTAAAATTATCGTTGATACCTACGGCGGCATGGCTCGTCATGGTGGCGGTGCATTCTCAGGTAAAGACCCTTCAAAAGTTGATCGTTCAGCGGCTTATGCTACTCGCTACGTTGCTAAGAATATTGTCGCGGCGGGCTTAGCTGACCGCTGTGAAATACAAGTTTCTTATGCGATTGGTGTTGCCGAACCAACATCTATTTCAATCAATACCTTTGGGTCGAATATAATCCCAGAAACTAAAATTGCTGATTTAGTACGCAATCATTTCGATCTTCGCCCACAAGGGATTATCGATATGCTAGATCTACGTCGTCCTATTTATCGTGCAACCGCCGCTTACGGTCACTTTGGTCGTACAGAACCAGAATTTACCTGGGAAAAAACAGATAAAGCCGAAGCCCTAAAAGCAGACGCAGGCCTTTAAACACTAATTATATGAGAATAGGCTTTACCTGTTCTCCTAAGAGAGGATTTAAGAAATGAGTTTTTCAGATTATAAAGTTGCAGATATGAGCTTGGCCGATTGGGGCCGTAAAGAAATTGAAATCGCTGAAGGCGAAATGCCTGCATTGATGGCACTACGCCGTAAATATAAAGCGAGTCAGCCATTAGCTGATGCAAAGATCATGGGTTGCATCCACATGACGATTCAAACGGCCGTTCTGATCGAAACATTGATCGACCTAGGCGCTGAAGTTCGTTGGTCTTCTTGTAATATTTTCTCCACACAAGACCATGCTGCTGCTGCCATTGCTGCCGCTAACATTCCTGTTTTTGCTTGGAAAGGTGAAACAGAAGAAGAATTTTTATGGTGTATTGAACAAACGATTCTTGCTGAAACTGGCAGTGATAAAGTGTGGGAAGCCAACATCATTCTTGATGATGGTGGTGATTTAACTGAGATGGTGCATAGCAAATACCCTGCAATGCTTGACAAAATACACGGTATCTCTGAAGAAACGACAACGGGCGTGCATCGCTTACTGGATATGCTCCAAAAAGGTGAGTTAAAAGTTCCAGCGATTAACGTCAATGATTCCGTTACTAAGTCAAAAAATGATAATAAGTACGGTTGCCGTCACAGCTTAAACGACGCAATCAAGCGTGGCACAGATCATTTACTTGCAGGTAAAAAAGCACTTGTTATTGGTTATGGCGATGTTGGTAAAGGTTCTGCTGCGTCATTAAGCCAAGAAGGTATGATTGTTCGTGTATCAGAAATTGACCCAATTTGCGCAATGCAAGCATGCATGGATGGCTATGAAGTTGTATCACCCTATATTGGTGGCATCAATAAGCGTAGCTTGGATGGCATTAATAAAACATTAATGGCGAGCACTGACCTAATTGTTACCACTACCGGTAATGTAGATGTCTGCGATGAGTTCATGCTACAAACACTCAAAAGCCGTGCGGTTGTTTGTAATATTGGCCACTTCGACAGCGAAATAAATACAGCTTACATGCGTAAGAATTGGGAATGGGATGAAATTAAACCTCAGGTTCACAAAATTTATCGAGATAAGCCAACGAACGACCACCTAATTCTATTATCAGAAGGCCGTTTAGTGAATCTAGGGAATGCTACGGGTCACCCTTCGCGTATCATGGATGGATCATTTGCTAACCAAGTACTCGCTCAAATTTATTTGTACGAACGTAAGTTTGCAAACTTACTTGAAGGTGAAAAATCAGATAGCCTGTACGTAAAGGTACTTCCAAAGAAATTAGATGAAGAAGTAGCACGTGACATGGTTGAAGGTTTTGACGGAGTGATTACTCAAATGACTCAGGAACAAGCTGAATACATTAGCATTTCAGTTGAAGGCCCTTATAAGCCAGAGTCGTACAAGTACTAAGGATTGATAAATCCAAATCTATAGGGGGTGCTTGCGCCCTCTATAAGCAATGACAATGCGTCATTAGAAATATATTTTAGGAATTTAGCATGAACAGCCAGACACAATTCAAACGTCGTTTTAGTTTTGAGTTTTTCCCACCTAAAACGCCAGCGGGAATGGAAAAGCTTCAGACGGTCAGAGATGAACTCGCCCGACGTAAGCCTGATTTTTTCTCAGTCACGTATGGAGCGGGTGGCTCAACTCAAGAACGTACAATCGATACCGTGCTTAAGTTACAAGACCAAGGTATTTCAACCGCACCACACCTTTCTTGTGTCGGTTCAACGCTTGAAAATATGTCAACACTGCTGAGTCACTATCAAGATAAGGGCGTTAACCGTATTGTTGCTTTACGTGGTGATTTACCTTCTGGAATGGGTTCTGCTGGCGAGCTTAGATATGCCAATGAACTCGTTGAGTTTATTCGTAAACATAGTGGCGATCATTTTAATATTGAAGTAGCCGCTTACCCTGAATTTCATCCTCAAGCAGAGTCTGCTGAAGCCGACTTGCTGAATTTTAAAAAGAAAGTCGATGCGGGCGCTAATAGTGCAATCACTCAGTACTTTTACAATCCAGAATCGTACTTCTACTTTTTAGAACGTGCCGAAAAAATGGGCATTAACATCCCGATTGTTCCCGGCATTATGCCGATTACCAATTACACCAGTCTGATTAGGTTTAGCGATATGTGTGGTGCAGACATTCCTCGTTGGATTAAAAAACAACTGGAAGCTTATGGTGACGATGTTGAAAGCATTCAAAAATTTGGAACAGAAGTTGTGACCAAAATGTGTGAGCAACTTCTTGCAGAAGGCGCTCCGGGGCTACACTTTTATACGCTTAATCAATCAGAGCCTAGTTTGAAAGTTTGGGATAACCTTGGATTGAGTAATCAAGAGCCTATCCGATTTTAGGTAAAAGAAGTCGATTGATTCCGTAATAAGCGCATTAAATGATAAATAATATTTAACGCGCTTATTTCTTTAATATTGATAGCCCGAAATTTACGCACCACCCTCCCTCAACGAATGCCTTAAGCTATTTCATGACTTAGCAATCTAAGCGGCTTCATCTAATTCATTCGAAACCATTTGCATGCGTGACTTCTTTTTCTTAACGTAAATTGTTTTCTTAACCCTTGCAACAAGCTCGTTATCTTCATCAATTACGTCAACGATAAACTCTGGAAAATACTTTTCGCCTTTTTCAGTCATTAGCGCAATATCCTCCAAGTCTTTATCTGTAATTTTAATGACCGTACTTACTTTTTTCTTACTTGCTTTAACAAATTCAATATCTGCTGCTTTGTCCCAAACGAGGTATTCCTTCCCTAAAATTTGCATCAATAACAACATTAAATGAGGATCGATCATTGAATATAAACTTCCTCCAAAATGGGTATTCACAGCATTCCGGTTAAACCATCTCAGAGACATGCCAACATGTAGTTCACGCCAATCATCTGAAATATGAGTAATTTTTACCCCTGCACCTAGATACGGAGGGTACAAGTTCAATAATCGTTTAAGTGACTTAGGTGTAAATTTCATAGAACAGCTCTCTTTTTTAGTGCTTTCATTAACAATTTATAGAAAATATATTCTATCGACAACAAGCATACAAACCATTATTTATGTACTATAGAAAAGATATTATTTTTCATAGGCGTATGAACTGGCACTTTATGCAATACAAACAAACACCCCCAATCCAATACATACCCGTTTTCGAAGCTGCTGCAAGGCACCTAAGCTTCAAAAAAGCGGCTGCAGAATTATGCGTTACTGCGCCTGCGATTGGGCAACAAATTAAAGCGTTTGAACAATGGTTGGGGCAGCCTTTGTTTAAACGACAAACTCGACAATTAACCCTGACATCAGCAGGGCTTTATTATTTCAATGCCTCTAAAGTGTTAATGAAGGAACATCATGCTGCCTATGCTGAATACACACGTCGCTTTGATCACTCTGCTCTATTAATAAGTACGACCTTATTTGTTGCGCAAGAGCTGGTAATGCCCAATTACTTAAGCTTCAACGATTTTTCACCGGGTACAGAATTACGTATCGAAGCACGTATGTCGCACGTTGATTTTGATGTAGAACCCATTGATGCTGCCATTCGTTTTGGTGATGGAAATTGGCCTGGGTTGGAATGTAGGCTATTAGATACCTCGACTGTCGCCCCCGTGTGCAGCCCTTCATACGCTGAAAATAATGTTTTATCTGAGATTTCTGAATTATATAAGCACCGATTAATTTATGCTCAACCCTCAATCACTGACTGGGGCACATACTTTTGGAAGAAAGGTATAACACACCCAAGAGATACAATAATGTGTGACTCTTACTTAGCCGCACTTAAAGCCGCTTCTGATGGTCTTGGCGTCGCTTTAGCTATTTTACCTAGCGCAAACAGCTGGATAAATGATGGACGCTTAGTATTACCCTTCCCTATACAAGTTGATATTAAAAAAGGGTACTGGCTTGTTTATCCCAAAACAGAAAGTGTAAAACCCGAACTAGAAGCTCTATTCATATGGCTCAAACAAATTTTTACAGCAGTACCAACGCTAGAAACACACCTAAGTACACTTGATGTAAATCTTTAGTTGCCTAGAAACGGAATAACTTGGCCTGTATTGTGGGGATACCGTTTCAAAAAAGAAGAGTAAAAGCACAATAAAGATATGATTGTTATGAATATAGAACATACTTTACACATTATTTTCACACTTGATGATAGACGCCCTCGCCTGCTTTATTCATAATAAGCCTCAAAATATTACTTCATAGTGGCCGAATGCGCATTCCAAAAATTTATACTGAAGCATTTCTTTCAGACAACACCGAACTCACACTTCATGATCAAGAAGCCCAGCACATTGTAAAAGTGCTGCGCATGAAAGAAGGTGAATCTCTTCGTTTATTTAATGGTTCCGGTTCGTTTTATCCTGCAACGATTTTACAAACAACTAAAAAGTCAGTTGTCATCCAAACAAGCCAGTCTGAAAAAGCGCTAAGCGAGTCAACGTTACATACACACCTGGGCCAAGTAATGTCTCGTGGTGACCGTATGGATTACGTGATTCAAAAAAGTACAGAACTTGGCATTAATGAGATCACGCCCCTCACAAGTGAGCGATGTGAATTAAAGTTGAATGCCGATCGAGCAGACAAACGCATCAAACATTGGCAACAAGTTGCGATCAGTGCCGCTGAACAATGTGGACGCGCCTGCGTACCTAAAATACACCCAATTTTATCCGTAAACGACTGGATACAACAAAATAAACACCAAGGATTGTCATTAGTATTGCACCACCGTGACACTCAAAACTTAGGTGAAATTCAAACGACGCCAAGTCATGTTAATTTATTGATTGGGCCAGAAGGTGGCTTAAGTCAAGTAGAAATTCAACTTGCCACCGAAGCAACCTTTATTCCAAGTACCTTCGGGCCTCGTGTTATGCGAACCGAAACAGCACCAGTAGCATGTTTAAGTATTCTGCAATGGCTCTGGGGTGACTTCCAGAGCCCTGAAAATTAGTTTAACCCCTAATTCAACTAATTAATCAAAACAACTTAATACCGCCACCTTCTAAGCCTAAATAAAGCAGACATAATGATGATAAGTAATTTTAAAACACTCAACCAACAGCATAAATGGCTACTCCCCACCCTTATTTTAGTCATCGCGGTATTAATCATTGCGGCACTCATTGCGACTAAACCGCAACCTCCCAAAAAGGAAATTACAGAAAAAGCATGGTTAGTTTCTTCAGAGCACCTAAAGTTCACCTCTGTCAGCCCAAACATTTCTTTGTTAGGCCATGTTGAGTCTCCTTTTGACTCAACATTAAGTGCCGCTATTAATGCAGATGTATTAAGTGTGCCTGTAAGAGATGGCCAGATTGTTTCTCAAGGGCAAGTACTCATTACTTTAGATTCACGTGAAATTAAACTATCAGTCGCCCAGCGTCAGGCAGACGTAGCTGAACTGAAAGCTCAAATTATTGCTGAAAATAATCGTTTTAAATTCGATAACAATTCATTAGATGAAGAACAACGATTACTCGATATCGCAATACAGGGTGTTAAGCGTCAACTAAAGCTTCAAAAATCTAAACTAGGATCTCAAGAGAGGGTTGATCTTGCAGAAACACAGCGTGCACAAAAGTCACTATCCTTAAATGCCAGACAATTGAATATTGCCGACCACCCTAGCCGCTCAAATCAACTTAACGCTCGCCTTGTTCGCGCACAAACATTATTAAGTGATGCCATGATAGATGCTGAACGAGCACAAATTACCGCCCCTTTCGACGGTGTTATTACGGCTGTAAATGTCGCGCCTGGTGAACGTGTTCAAATAGGCCAAACACTTATAAGCCTTTATGACCGTAAAAATATGGAAGTGCGGGCTCAATTGCCTAACCGTTATGTTTCATTAGTCAAAGCATCCCTTGCCCAAGACGAGTTAATCCAAGCAAAGACTAAAAGCTATGGCGACACCAATCTGTTAGTGCTTCAACGTTTATCGGGTCAGGCAAATCAAGGAACAGGTGGAATTGATGCTTTGTTTACACCAGTGCATGAAGCCGAGCTTCTATCGGCAGAGCCAAAACAATCTTCCGCTTTACAATCATCAGAGAAGCAAGCATCAAAGACGCAATCATCTACACTCATATTAAACAGTACCTTAAAAGTACAAGTAACCTTGCCTGCATTCAAAAATGTCATCACGCTTCCCTTGGCAGCTATTTATGGTTCAAATCGAATCTACCGAATAGAAGACGAACGTTTACAATCGATTGATGTCACTATTTTAGGTAAACAATTATCAAGCACTGGTGCGCCAGACCGAGTCATCATTCGAAGTAAAGCGTTAAAGGATGGCGACATCATCGCAACGACGCAGCTACCCAATGCTATTTCTGGCCTTAAAGTGATTGAGCGAGAGTTATAAAATGCAGCTTCCAAAACATGACTCGGTTTCTTCTGATCACAAACAAGATATTTTAGGTCTTTTTGCACAACATAAAGTCGCTGCCAACCTGCTAATGCTGATCATGCTTCTTGCTGGTGTTATCGCACTCACCAAGCTAAATACTCAGCACTTACCTGATTTTCAGCCAGACTTTATTACAGTGAAAATTGCTTGGCCTGGCGCAACGCCCGAAGATGTTGCCAAGTCGATTGTTACACCGCTAGAACAACAACTTAAAAGCTTGGATCACGTCAAAGAGATGACTTCTACGTCTTACAGAAGCTTTGCAGTGATCGTACTAGAATATCACGAAGACTCTGATATGGGCCTAGCGCTCGACCAGGTAAAGGAGTTTGTCAGCCTTGTCAGAAACCTACCTTCTGATTCTGAAACACCAGAAATTAGTAAAGTGTCACGTAATGAAGATGTGGCGACACTTATTTTATCCTCAACAGCCAGCCTTGAAGAGCTTCGTCAGCTCGCTTATCAATATGAACAAGAATTACTCGATAGAGGGATTGCTAAAATTGAGTTTATTGGACTTCCTGAACAAGAAGTTGCCATTCAAGTTTCTTCTGAGCAACTAAACAACTTAAAACTATCACTCCCTCAAATTGGCCAGCATATCAAAAATGCTAGCCAAGATATTCCAGCAGGCACCAGCGGAAAAAATGAACTAGCAAAAGAACTAAGAAGCGTCGAACAAAGACGGTCAGAAGAAGGCTTCAAAGAACTCGCCATTATAACCACTCGTACAGGCACACGCCTTCGTCTTGACGATATTGCACACGTTGAACAACGTAACAAAGACAATCAAATCGAAGTTTTTTATAAAGAAAAGCCCGCCATATTATTAAGAGTTTTAAGAACTGAGGCGGCTGATTCTTTAAAGTCTGCTGCTACGCTTAACGAATGGTTAACTGAGACAAAAACGTCACTCCCCCCTAGCATTAAACTCGACGCTTATAATGAGGCCTACGTACTAATTGAAGATCGTATTGATTTATTAATCAAAAATGGTTTGGGGGGGCTCATCCTGGTTGTCAGTATTCTATTTATATTCTTAAATGGTCGCGTCGCATTCTGGGTTGCGATTGGTATTCCGGTTTCATTTATGGGCACACTGGCAGTGTTATACATGTTGGGCGGTAGTATCAACATGGTCAGCATGTTTGCGCTAATCATGGCACTTGGCATCATTGTCGATGACGCCATTGTTGTTGGAGAGGATGCTTTAACGCATTATACCCGAGGAGAAAACCCATTAAGAGCTGCCGAAGGGGGCGCTCGTAGAATGTTTGTACCCGTTCTATCCTCGTCACTCACGACCATTTCAGCATTTTTACCTTTAATGTTAATTAGCGGCATTATTGGTAATATTTTATTTGATATTCCTTTAGTCATTATTTGCGTGATCATCGCTTCGGTTATTGAGTGTTTCTTCATTTTACCCGGCCACTTAAACCATGCTTTCCAAAAGCCTTTTAAAGTCACAGAACCTGGGTCTTTTCGCGACAAGCTCGATAAAGGCTTTGAGCGGTTTAGAGATGATTTTTTCCGCCCCTTAGCAGAATTATCTATTCAATTTCGCGGTGCAAGTTTAGCGATTCCTATTGCGATTTTAATGGTTTCAATTAGTTTAATTATATCGGGCCGAGTTCAAACAGATTTTTTCCCTCAACCTGAAAACCATATTCTATTAGGCAATGTGAAATTTTCATCGGGCACACCACCCGAAAAAGTCAAACGCTTTGCAATTGAAATGAATCAAGCACTACACCGAGCCGATGCAGCACTTTCACCGGATAAAAATTTAGTTGTTCATAGTGTTCTTAGAATTAATCAAGCAACGTTTAATGGCGGACAACGTTATTCAACTGGTGAGCAATATGCCTCTGTTCATGTTGAATTACTGCCTCCGGATGCCCGTGAAATTCGCAACCCTGAATTTATCGCCGCATGGAAAGAGCAACTCATTCAACCAGATGGCGTTGAGCTACTGAGTATCACTAGCCCCCGCGGTGGTCCTCCAGGAAAAGATATCGATATCTTTTTAACCGGTCAGGCTCCCTCGGTATTAAAAGAAGCAGGGGAAGCGATCATCCAAAAGCTCAAAACCTATAATGGCGTGACTGATGTACAAGATGACCTTCCCTTTGGAAAAAACCAATATCTATACAGCCTAACGCCGCTTGGTGAGTCACTCGGTTTAACTGTTCGCGATGTTGGCGGACAGCTCCGGGCTGCATTTGATGGGCAGCTACTACAAGTATTCTATGATGAAAATGAAGAAATTGAAGTGCGTATTTTACTCCCAGACGAAGAAAGAAATTACGCTAGAACACTCGATAACTTTCCAATCATCACACCCTCAGGGGCTATTGCGCAGCTCAGCAATGTTGTCGACCTAACCGATCGAAAAGGCTTAGACCTTGTTCGCCATACCGAAGGTAGATTAGGCCTACATATCACTGCGGGTGTTAACCCAGGTGAAAATAATGCGAATGAAGTTGTGGCTGAATTAAGTAAAACATTTTTACCTGGAATAAGTTCAGAATATGGATTAAATATTGACCTCAAAGGCCGTGCAGAAGAGCAAGCACAGACCGGTAAAGACATGATGTTAGGCGCCCTTGTTGGCTTTACGCTTATTTATATCATTCTTGCTTGGGTGTTTGGCTCTTATTCTTGGCCTATCGCAGTTTTACTCGCTATCCCTTTAGGAATTTCTGGCGCAATATTAGGGCACTGGTTACTCGGTTTAGATCTGACCATGCTCTCTTGGTTTGGCTTCTTTGGTTTATCAGGCATCGTTATTAATGATGCAATTATTTTGGTCACCTTTTATCGAGAATTACGTGAACAAGGCATGCCCATTAAACAAGCCATTGTAGAAGCTTCATGCCAACGTTTACGCGCAGTCCTTTTAACGTCACTCACGACCATAGCAGGCTTACTGCCCTTGTTATTTGAGACTTCTCTGCAAGCGCAGTTCTTAATCCCCATGGCCGTTAGTATTTCGTTTGGTCTTGCTTATGCTACCGTTTTGATTCTATTTGTGATTCCTGCATTAATATCATTAATTGAAGAAAGAAAAGAAAAATCAGAAACCAAAAAACAACAACGCTTAGAACGAAAGAAACAACATGAAAGCCACGCGTTATAGCGTGGTTACCTTCTATGTACGTTCGAAATAAAAAAATTAGTGCTGCCTAGCCCGCATTCATTGCTTTTATCCTGTTATGCAAACCTCAACAAACACACATTGTGTCTAACAAGGTTATGAATCTCAAAGAAACAATAATAGGGGAAGATAGCTGTTTAAGGGAATAATCAATCAACTGAAAAAGAATAAGAGGTAAAGCATATTTAACTCTTATTTCGAGGAATTTCTTAGAATCGCCCTATTAGGAATAGGACGATAGTACTGTAAAGTGTTAGAACTGCGGTGTTAGAACTGCGGCGTTAGCAATTTAGCACACTCATCACTCGTGGCTGGTAATTCAGCTACAAACCCTGCATCATCACTACCTAATAAGCCAGTCGTGTTGTCACTCAACCATGTAAGGCTTTCACCAGCATAACTTAAGCTATATTTATCACGATTATTAACAAGCCCCTTGCTTATCAAATCTACATTTAATGCTCTTTCCAGGCTAATACTCAGGCGAGTATCAGCCATCGCGGACCAGGTTCCATTAAATAAAACACCTTCTGTTTCCTCAATTTTATCTTCTTGATCATCCTGATACATTAAGCATAAGTTCAACGTACCTGAAGTCGCAGTTTCACCTTCATTAAAAAAGAAATGAGCGCCACCCGAGATACCATCACTATCTTGAGCGTGCGTGAGTGAAAGCTGCCGACCACCTAGACCCGAAAATGAGATAGCCCCTTCGATAGCTATAGTCGAAAAGTCTTGCGCTTGATTATAATTAATGCCCGCCAAAGCGCTAAAGTCAACATCACTATCTGGGTCAGTTAAAGTTTCTAATATCGCATCATATAAATCAGAATCAGGATTTTCTGCTTCTGTGATGGCATTAGCCACATCAGAGTCACCATTCAGAATTTTCCTCACCACCATCTCAACCCCAATAACTCGAGTTTGTATTTGAGAAAAAGACATATCCGCTGGTAAAATAGTTTCTACCAAACCTAACACGCTCATTGCATTCGACGTTATAATATCCCTAGCCGTGTTATTAATTCGCGCAGGCATAGGTAAATCATCATCGTCCACTTCAGCATATATTGCAGCAATATCATCTTGCACTAGATCAAAAGCAGCCGTTAATCTTATTTGGTCAATGACCGAGTTATTAAGTACTTGCTGAGCCAACGCTTTATAGATCAATACGTTTGTGCTTGCAGGAAAACCACTCTCTTCACCAAAAGCTTTAAATTTTTCATCTAAAGCTTCAGCTACTATAGTCACAACCTTGTGTAGCTTAATTGCGGTTTGAGTTGTTGTCGCATCAAACCCTTTAGCAGGGTCCACATCATCTACTAAAAAGTCTCGCTGTAAATCTTCAAGCCCTAAACCAAATGATGCTAAAATATCTGCTTGCTCATTCTCATCAGTTATTTCCGCTAGCATAGAGGTTAAAGGTGAAATAACCTGATTTTCTATCACATCAGTATCAGCCACGATAACTCTAGCCGATAATATGCCTTCAAAAGGATCGCCTGTAAAAAGGTCTACACCACCGCTAATTCTAAGAATCGACTTTTCGCCAGTCTCAACAGCTTTTAAACAATGAATTTTTTCTGCTACGAAGGCATCACCCGCACAATAATTTGTGCCATCTTTCCCTGTCGAAAAATAACCATCTTTATCCGTTAACGCACCTGGTTCACCCGCATTACGACGTCCATTATTATTTAGATCCAGGTAAACCGTTGCCGCAGAAATATAACCATCAATCGCAATACCAGAAATAGAAGTTGTTGATAGCGCGCTACCTTGGTCTGGGTCATCACTACTGCAACCAGAAGCAAATGCAATGGCCGTACTGAGTCCTGCAATAGCAAACATATTCAAACTCTTTTGAGTACCGTTTTTATTAAAAACACTCATTACAACTCTCCTAAAATTTCTCTGAAATGCCAATATTAAGCCCAAAATGTCTTGGCACTTTGTTCCCGTCGACCTCTATCTGATCTAAACTCGCAGATAAATCCATATTAAATACACCAAATAATGTGGTGCCGACGGCCACCGTCGTTAACTCACTACCGGATAGATTTTGACTAAGCCCCAAACGAACATTCGGCACTAAATAACTATCAGAAAAATAACTCGCTGAAGCGCTAATGTATTGAGATTCTCGTCCTACCAGATCAAAGGTCGAATTCAAATCTGCAGCCCCTGAAAGTAGCCAATGTTTATTTCGCGTATAAAAAGCCCCTTCAACGGTTGTTTTTGCCTCCATCACTGCGGTTTCACTCAGGTCAATTTCATTCGAAAATGTTTGGGCGGCAAAACAATTTGTTTGCCGAGAGATATCGGTGATCTCACTACAGTTTGTTCCGATATCTCCATAATCGAATTCAGGCTCATTAATATTTGCGAAGGTAATCCCTACTTGCCCATAAGGAAGCACCAAAATCAAACCAAAATCTAAACCTACTTGGGTGGTATCAACGGTATTTTCATCAAACTCATCCCTAATCACGTCCCCCACATCTTCATCATCTAGAATGCTTTCTAAAGCGATGATCTGTTTATTGAGTGACGCGCGATAAACATTAGCTTGAAATCCAGCATATAATTTTGAATCTACATCAAAAAGCGTCGGTTGCCACACTTCACGACTATAACCCACAGAGCCGGTTAATAAAGTGCCGCCTTTGACGTAAAGCGAACTATCTGTTGAGATCGACCCTGTATTACTTACTATGATAGGAGCGTCAAGAAAGCTGGTATCAAAAATACCAGCAGCTTGTAGGTCAAATGTCACCACACCACCTAACCAATCACTACGTATGGCAAAAGGTGCCAACGGCGCATGCACGCCAAGACCAACAGTCACTCGCGCATCCTCTCCAAGTATAGGTAGCAATTTTTGAAATCTAATTAACTCATCAGGACTTAAATCATCATTATTTAGCCCATCAACCAACTCATCGACATCATCAATAAAGTTGTCTACATCACCGCTTTCTGCGTCAACACCCAAAGAACTAAAATACCCCATTCGAAAGCTTTCATCTTTATGCAATAACAGCTCCCCACCAGCGGGGTTTCCTGTTACAGAAAGAATGCTGCTTGGGCTGGTTACCTTCCCCAAAGTAAGCAGCGGACCCGGTGAGTGTATTTGATAACTCGCCATACTCGCCGTTGAGCCACCTAGCCCTATTAAACCAACGCTCAAACACGCGAGTTTACTAAGTGTTTTATTTTTATACATATTACTTACCTTGGTATTTTATGATGTCATTTAAAAAATATTTAAGATAAATAGTAGTTCATGCCTAATGAATCACCATAAAATTTCAATTTGGTTTTGTTATTATTTGATTAAATCACGTAACGTTACGTGCTCAAGGTGTTTATAAAAATCATCATTCGTCTTTTGAAGCAACTCGTCGACAGACGGCGCTACTTTCATCATCGGCAACAAATGAAGTTTATCTTGACGAAGGGCTTTAAGAATTGTGGCAATTGAAATTTGATCCGTTGAATGTGCAGGTACAAACATGTCTGACTTTTCACCCGCCATTAACAGTAAATTATGTGCGAGTAATTTATTAATAATCACACTACTCAAAACCGCAGGTATGGTATTAAGGTTTTCTATTTCGGTTTGCTTTACGGGCATTGAATCAGAGTCATAACGCAAAGCAATATATCGCATGATATCTAAGCCCACTTTTTCAATTAACTCAGGACAAGCTTCTAGTTTATGGTGACGTGTAATCTGGTTTCCGTGCTGGTGATAAAAAGCGATACTTGAACCAAGCAATAGGATTAGCCAATTCATATACAGCCAAATAAGTAACACAATCCCAACGGCAAAACCTGAATAAATCACATCATACCGAGTCGAATTTACCACAAAGGTCGTAAATATTAAGCTACTCGCCTGCCAGCTACAACCCGATATGACACCGCCAAACAATGCACTTCGAAAGCTAACCCGGGCATTAGGCATCACCAGATAAAAAAAAGTAAACGCTAAAATAATCATGATGAAAGGCATAAGCTTTGTGAGAAAAAGAAATAAGCTTCCAAATGGTTCAATGGCAAGCATTGTCTGCGCAAACCCAGAGTTCATTGTCGATGCGGTTAAGCTAATCGCCGCCACAATCATCACCGGCCCAATCAAGATCACACCTAAATAGTGACTAATGCGCTCCCCCAATGGACGTAATTGAGGACTTAGCCAGACGGCATTAAAGGCACGCTCAATTTTCTGGATCAGCGATATAACGACGTAAATAAGCATGACTAAGCCCAGTGCACCTAATACACCGACTTTCATGTTATCGACAAATGTCAGCAAGCTATTTTCAATCTCGATGCCTTTTTCACCCATGGGCTCAAGAAAACGATGAAGCATAGGCGTTAGGGCATCTTGAACGTTAAAGGTTTTAAGTACCGAAAATACCAACGCTAACATGGGTACGATTGATAATATGGTGGTATAGACCAAACTCATCGCATATAAGTTAAGTTGGCCAGACGCCATATCTCGGCCCACAGCAAAAAGAATGCGCAGAAAATTTCGTATATATTGAACAATAGGGTGTAAAACTACTTCAGGAGGATCTAGCAACCAACTTTCAAAAGAGAGCCAGAGTTTTTTGGGGTGTTTATTCATCATTTTTTTGCGTACATTCTGTACTTTATAGTGTAAGTTCAAACTTTAATAACAAATAAATGAAAGGTAGCTTATATCAAGCCATCAATTTGTTTATTTAAGTCATCAAGACTACCCAGCAAATCATCACACGAGTCATCACACGAGTCATCATTTTTTAAATCAGTTTCAAAATTATCAAAGTTTGTCTCAAATGCCGCTAAAATTTTATGAATAACCGCATCATCACCCTTAAACACTTTATTGTTTTCTTCAGTATCTAACATCACTTCTTTAGTTGTTATAAAATCCGATTCATCAAAATTACTACTAGAATCGCTCATTTAATTTACTCCCGTTATACACTTCATTAAAATGACACTTTAAGATTAGCAGACATATTCAATTTTATCGTCTCGATTTTATGTGAGCACATAGATTTCCTTTGCAAACAAGCCTGAGCTGTCTACACATTTATGTTTAACTTTTTCGAAAAACTAATTAACCCTTTTCCACCTCAACACCCCGAGCGTCCGCCAAACACGCTTTTAAAGTTCTGTTTACATTACACCCAAGGTCTTAGCCCTCATTTATTTGCCATGGCTTTTTTAACGGCTTGCATTGCCATTATGGAAGTCACTTTATTTGGTTTTTTGGGGCAACTAGTAGACTGGCTATCAACCAAAGACCCCCACACACTTTGGCAAGATGAAGGGGATACACTAATTTGGCTAAGCATTCTTATTCTCATTGGCTTACCACTTACCGTATATTTACACGCTAGCGTGATCCACCAAACTTTACTCGGTAATTATCCGATGCGTGTTCGTTGGCAAGCGCACCGTTACTTGCTAGGTCAAAGTTTGTCTTTCTATCAAAATGAGTTTGCAGGGCGCCTTGCCACGAAAGTAATGCAAACTGCCTTATCTGTGCGTGAATCAGTCATGAAAACGCTTGATGTGCTGCTGTTTATATCGATCTATTTTATAGGTATGACACTGGTCGTTTCTTCAGCTGATATCCGTTTATGCGCACCTTTAATTGGTTGGTTAATTGGCTATTCGCTGACCTTACGCTATTTCATTCCTCGGTTACGCCATATTTCTACCATGCAAGCTGATGCGCGTTCTAACATGATAGGCAGCGTTGTAGATAGCTACACTAATATTGAAACAGTAAAGCTATTTTCACATACCAAAAGAGAAGCAGATTACGCCAAAGACAATATGGATGGCTTTTTAAAGACCGTTTACCCACAGATGCGCTTGGCTACTAAATTGAATGTGTCTGTTTGGGCTTTAAATGCTTTATTGATATTTTCTATTGCTTCGCTGTCTATTTGGCTTTGGAGTGAAAAAGCGATTTCTACCGGTTCAATTGCGGTCGCTATTGCACTCGCACTTCGTTTAAATGGCATGTCTCAATGGATTATGTGGGAGGTATCAAGCTTGTTTGAAAACATCGGTACCGTACAAGATGGTATGAATACTTTATCTCAAGAAAAAGAAATTGAAGACTCACCTAATGCGCGCGATATTCAGGTTAAGCATGGCCACTTAGACTTTAACAACATTACCTTTCAGTATGACCAAGATAATCCGGTAATAGAAAACCTTACGCTCAATATTAAAGCAGGAGAAAAACTAGGTTTAGTTGGTCGTTCGGGTGCAGGGAAATCAACGCTGGTCAATTTAGCTTTGCGTTTCCATGATTTAAAATCTGGTTCGATTTGCATTGACCAGCAGGACATTACACAAGTCACTCAAGAAAGTTTACGTTCCAAAATTGGCATGGTAACGCAAGACACCTCTTTACTTCATCGCTCAGTACGAGAGAATATTCTGTATGGACAACCCGATGCCAGCGAAGCCGATATGATACAGGCAGCTAAACAAGCAGAAGCCCATAACTTCATTCTTGAGCTCAGCGATCTTAACGGTAGAACGGGTTATGATGCACATGTTGGAGAGCGTGGAGTAAAACTTTCAGGCGGACAACGCCAACGCATCGCTATTGCCAGAGTATTGCTAAAGGATGCCCCCATATTAATTCTTGATGAAGCCACCTCAGCTTTAGATTCAGAAGTGGAAGCTGCCATTCAAACCAGTTTATACCGGCTTATGGAAGGCAAAACTGTTATCGCCATTGCGCATCGACTGTCGACCATCGCAGCGATGGATCGATTAATTGTTTTAGATGAAGGTAAAATCATTGAGCAAGGTAACCATTTTGAACTGATTAAAAGCAATGGCCTTTATGCACAATTTTGGGCACGTCAGTCCAAAGGCTTTATTGGTGAATGAGTTAAAATAACTAAAATTCGCCATGTAGGCCTTTCCCCTTACTAAACAAACCAGCACCTTTTAACGTTTCGCCCGTATCCACAACAGCCAGCCCTCGGTGGAATTCATTTTTCAATGCATTTTGGAAACTATAATCCCATTGCTCGTAGACCCCCATTCGATCACTGCGCATACAGGCTTGCGGAAAGCTAACAATCTGGGCAGCAAGTTCTTCCGCAGCTTTACGAGACTCACCGCGTTTAACCACTCTATTTGCCAAGCCCATTTGTTTTGCTTCTACCGCATCCACCGGGCGCCCAGTTAAAATTAGGTCCATGGCATTACTCATACCGATCAGTCGAGGAAGTCGAACTGTTCCCCCATCAACAAGTGGGACACCAAAGCGACGACAAAACACACCAAATACGGCATCCTCTTCCACAACACGCATATCGCACCAAAGCGCCAATTCCATACCACCTGCCACAGCATAACCAGAAATAGCACCAATAACCGGCTTACTTAACAACATTTTCGTTGGGCCAATAGGGCCATCATCTTCTGGCGTTAACTGTTTTATTCCTTCAAGCCCTTCCCCCTTCGCAGCTTTCTTTAAATCCCATCCTGCACAAAATGTATTACCACTGCCACATAATACTGCTACAGCGGCGGAGTCATCTTGTTCAAATTTACGAAAAGCCTCAGCTAATGCTTTAGAAGTAGTTGCATCAACTGCATTTTTAGCATCAGGGCGGTTTATAATAATCGTCATTACCTTGTCTTTTTTTTCAATCAATACCGTCATAATATTCAGGTCAACCACATATTAAAATTAATTTATAAACCATTGTTAATAATGATTTTTTCAAACCGTGACTCAAGTCTCACTCAATAAACTATACGATTTTAGTAACTATAATTTTATAATCTTTCACTGTACACTCGCCGCGCTCAAATAGACCTTCTTGCATATTTCAAAATGCAGTAAGCGACACAATATGGATGTTTCTGTGACTCGTAACTGATTCAGCTTTCTCTACCTCCTGAATAAGATCAACACTTCGGCAAATGGATTAGCCATGTCTACACCTATACTCGGTTTTGTACGCGCTATAAAAAATATAGCTCAATACTCAATATTTTTGTCTTTCCTATTTTTACTTGGCTGTCTTGATTTATCAAATACAGATTCTACCAATGCAACATCATCAAGCGCTTACTCAGACACTAAGATAGAAGGCCAGGCCGTCAACAGTGTCATTGAGAAAGGTATTGTTCGCTCTTACCAAATTGTGCATTCAGAAGAAGGTAGTACAATATCTACCGTACCCTTTGGTCTACCTATAAGAACGGACAAAAACGGTTTTTTTAGCTTCAATATACCCAATGATATTCAAACCGATTCAATATTAATCTCAATTACCGCGGATGAAGCAACACAAATGACTTGTGATGTTGTTTCAGGTTGTACCACAAAAAATTCTGAAGAAAAAGTGGCCTTTGGCAATACATTTTTATTAGATAATAGTTTTGAAATCACTGGAATGATGCCAACACTGGATCATGGTTTTACGAACATCGTCACAGTTAATCCATTAACCCACCTTGCTGCCTCGTTCGCAAAAAGCCAAGAAGCAGGCCCAACAATTGAAAATATCAACACTAGTTATCGGTATATTGAAAATATATTTGGATTTTCTACCCGAGCACTACAACTGCCAACACCTGATTTAACCAAGCTTGATGAGCAAACTGAAATAAGCCAACCTGCAATGAAAGTTGCCATTCTGTCCACCTCTTTTTTAGCCTTATTAAACTCACCCGACTGGGCGAGTATTAGCGAAATCATTCATCATGCAGCCAACCGAATTTCAATTTCAGGCACCATTGCAGCAGCAAACATGGGAGCTTTACCTGAAGTTTCTTTAGACAATTTATTTTATCAAGCTGGCGAAACAGCCGTGGCTTTACTTACTAAAACTGACAATTCAATAAAGCAAAACACTTTAAATATAATATCTCTCGAAGTGAAAGAGTCCTATGAACTAACAATGATCGTACCTGAGATTATTACCACCATTGAAATAGAAGAACACCCTACTTCTGCTGAAGTTAATGAAGGTCTAAGTGCTAATTTTATGGTTGCAGCTTCTGGCGATGATTTAAGCTATCAATGGCGTCTAAATAACGTTCCAATTAACGGTGCGAATGATGCTGCTTATATTATTAACAAAACCTCAGTTGAAAACGCCGGAACTTATGATGTTATTGTTTCCAACTTACTTGGCTCTCAAGTTTCTTTAAGCGCCTTACTCACAGTGCTTCCGTTGGAAATAATAGATTCAGAACAAACCCACAATGGTAATGATCTACCAAGCGATAATGAGAATGATCAACCCACTGATAACGGAAATGAACAACCAGCCGATAGTGGAAATGAACTACCAACCAATAACGGAAATGAACTACCAACCGATAACGGAAATGAACTACCAACCGATAACGGAAATGAAGCACCAACCGATAACGGAAATGAAGTACCAACCGATAACGGAAATGAACTACCAACCGATAACGGAAATGAAGTACCAACCGATAACGGAAATGAAGTACCAACCGATAACGGAAATGAACTACCAACCGATAACGGAAATGAAGCACCAACCGATAACGGAAATGAAGTACCAACCGATAACGGAAATGAAGTACCAACCGATAACGGAAATGAACTACCAACCGATAACGGAAATGAACTACCAACCGATAACGGAAATGAAGCACCAACCGATAACGGAAATGAAGTACCAACCGATAACGGAAATGAAGTACCAACCGATAACGGAAATGAAGTACCAACCGATAACGGAAATGAAGCACCAACCGATAACGGAAATGAAGCACCAACCGATAACGGAAATGAAGTACCAACCGATAACGGAAATGAAGTACCACAAAACACGCCACCTACTGCTCAAAATGACACTATAGAAATTTTCGAAGATACCCCTACAATTATCCATGCACTTGAGAATGACTCAGATCTTGATAGCGACCTTTTAACAATCACACATGCAGTCGTCACCAACGGCCCTGGAAATGTATTGATACAAAATATTGTTACCGATGACGGCCAACCCTTTAACGCTTTATTGTTTACGCCAGAACAAGATTCAAACTCCTCAAGCACCATTAGCTATACAATCAGTGACGGACATAACAATAATGCTAATGCACTAGTTAACCTCCAGATTTTCCCCATCAATGACACACCTAAATCTTTTCCAGATGTTGCCGAGATGGACGAAGACACAAAAATAACTTTAGATGTGCTAGCCAACGATTACGATGCCGATAATGACACTTTGACTATTTCTAGTGCCTCATCAGCCTTAGGAACGGTAGATATAAACCCAGATAACACAATAACGTTCGAAGCAATTAGTAACTTTACAGGCATTGCAGAGATTAATTACATTACGTTAGATGGCCATGGAGGTATTACAGCGGGTATTGCAACAATTACAGTTATCAACATAAATGACCTGCCTGTTGCCATCAATGACACTGCCGAAACAATTGAAGACTCAACCGTAAACATTAATGTATTAAGTAATGATTTTGACGAGGATTTTGATGAACTTAAAGTGACCTCCGCTTCATCATCCAAAGGCCAAGTTAGCATCAATCCCGACAACACTCTAACATTCACTCCAGCAGAAAATATCAACGGTTCAGCCTTAATAATCTACACTATCAGTGATGAAAAGGGTGGCACGTCATCAGCCGAAGTGAACGTATTCATACTTGCGGTGAATGACGCGCCAGATTTATCTAACGATACTATTCAAACAAACGAAGACACCTCCGTTATCATAAATGTTTTGGATAATGACAACGATGCAGATAATGACGTACTAACCGTTACTGATGCACATACAACCACCCCTGGCGGTATGGTTTCTTTAAATAGAGACAATACCTTAACGTTTGTTCCAGTCAGTGATTTTAATGGCGAAGTTAATCTATTTTATACGGTCAATGATAATCATGGCAGCATTGCGAGTGCTTCAGTAACGGTAATTATTAACCCAGTTAATGATCTGCCTGTTGCCATCAATGACACCGCCGAAACAACCGAAGATTCAGCCATAACAATTCAAGTGTTAAGCAATGATTTTGTCGGGGATTTTGGTGAGCTTAAAGTAACTTTCGCTTCATCATCGAAAGGTCAAGTTAGCATCAATACCGACAACACCCTAACATTCATCCCAACAGAAAACGTCAACGGTTCAGCATTAATAAGCTACACCATCAGCGATGAAAAAGGCAGCACGTCATCAGCCGAAGTGAATGTATCAATACTTGCGGTGAATGACGCGCCAGACCTATCTAACGATACCGTTCAAACAAACGAAGACACTTCCGTTGTCATAAAAATTTTGGACAATGACAGCGACGCAGATAATGACGTACTAACCGTTACTGATGCTCATACCACCACACCAGGGGGCATGGTTTCGTTAAATAAAGACAATACCTTAACGTTTGTTCCAGTCAGTGATTTTAATGGCGAAGTTAATCTATCTTATACGGTTACCGATAGTCATGGCAGTATAGAGAGCGCTTCAGTAACGGTAATTATTAACCCAATTAATGACCTGCCTGTTGCCATCAATGACACTGCCGAAACAATTGAAGATTCAGCCATAACCATCAATGTGTTAAATAATGATTTTGACGGAGATTTTGATGAACTTAAAGTAACCTTTGCTTCTTCATCCAAAGGTCGAATCACCATCAATACCGACAACACCCTTTTATTTACCCCAACTGAAAACGTCAACGGTTCAGCCTTAATAACCTACACTATCAGCGATGAAAAAGGTGGCACTTCATCAGCTGAGGTGAACGTATCCATACTTGCGGTGAATGACGCCCCAGATCTATCTAACGATACCGTTCAAACAAACGAAGATACCCCCGTTATCATAAATATTTTGGACAATGACAACGATGTAGATAATGACGCATTAACCGTTACCGATGTTCATACTATCACTCCTGGGGGCATGGTCTCTTTAAATAGAGACAACACTTTAACTTTTGTTCCAGTCAGTAATTTTAATGGTGAAGTTAATCTATCTTATACGGTCAATGATAGTCATGGCAGTATTGCGAATGCTTCAGTAACGGTAATTATTAACCCCATTAATGACCTGCCAATTTTAGCCGATCATCAAATTGCGACTAAACAAGAAGCAGAGATTACAATCGACGCCTTAGTCGGCGCTTACGACCTTGATGGCGACACCTTAAACCTTATTGCTTCAACAGCACTTAATGGCAATGTGACGTTGAATGACAACCAGTCCATCATCTACCAGCCTGCATCCGGTTTCAGTGGCGAAGACATCATTACCTACACCGTATCAGATGGTAAAGGTGGAATATCAAATGCGATGATTACAGTATTTGTGAGCGCTATTCAAAAGTTTTATTCCATTGAATTAGATTGGGAGCGCCCAACAAAAAGGGATGATGACACATTACTTTATGCCTCTGACATTAAAGGTTATGCCATTAAGTATGGCTTGGACTCAAGTCAATTTGATTCCTCAGTCTTTGTTAATGATGCTTCGAGCATTACCTATGTTATATACGACTTAACTCCAGGTATATATTATTTCGCGATCGCAACCGTAACCAAAGATGATATTCAAGGAGATTATTCAGAAAATATCGCCATCTCAATTGGTCAATAAAACAATAAAACAATAAATAAAATGTAATTCGGTTACAAATACCTACAGTAGTTAAGACACCCTACGGAAGGTCAAATTTATTCTTTCTTTCATTTCCGTCTTACTTTTAGGTATTTGATGAACCCAATGATGCTGAGTACCGCCTTTCATAAGCAGAAAATCACCATGACCTAAGTTAATTCTTTCCCGCTCATTCGCTTTTTTTTTGTGCTTCATTTGAAAAGGCCTCGTCTGACCAAAACTCACTGAGCCAATAACCGGATTTTTCCCTAGCTCATACTCATCATCACTATGCCAAGCAACACCATCTGCGCCCGATCGATAAAAATTCAATAGCACACTATTAAAGCTTGCTTGAGAAATTGTTTCTATTTTTTCCTTTATACTCAATAGACAACTAATCCAAGGCCGAGAATACGATGTAATACCTGAATAGGTATAAGTTCTATTCTCATCGCCATACCAAGCAGTCAACCTAGGTACTTTATGTTTTTGACCATACATTTCAATATATTCTTGCTCCCATATAATCTCTCTTTTTAATTCATTAAAAAGTAAATCTGCATCGATAGTAGAATACAATGATTGATATAGAGTGACATCTGCATCTGACATATCAAAATGAATGCCTGATTCAGAATTAGCTCCAGAATCAAACTCGAATAAGTCGTAATTCATAAAAGACTCTTTCCTGTGGTACAAATATAATAACGACCATAATTCGATCAATCATTTCAGATGAGCAAAAGACCAACAAGCATGCAAACTCCCCCTTCAACGTTACCTTCAAAAAGTGCATTAGCAAAAATTTGTAATGTTATTCTAGATGAAAAAAGTTCACAACAAAGCTTACATCATGCCCTCGATGATTATGCTCAATTATGCAGTCAAGTGACAAGTATTACACCTAACCCAACTTTCAACGCTTGGGCTAAAGATACCCTTCTAGAACAAGGCGTTGCAATTAACCCACAAGCTGCAGCCTATTGCATTAAAGACTATCAACGAAGCATTATGTTTATTCGTGGCGTGCATGCAGCAATCACCACGATGCTTAATAAATCTACCACTATACCGTTTGAGATTCTCTATGCTGGCTGCGGACCATTCGCAACTTTACTGATACCATTACTAGGAAAGTATCAGAATGATAGCTTTAACCTTAGTCGATTAAATATTTCCCTCTTAGATATCCATCAAAAATCACTCGATAGCGTCAGCCGACTTCTAAGTTATTTCGAAATATGCACAAATAACATTAACTTAATAAAAGAAAATGCCTGCACATACCAGCATCCAACCGCCTTGAACTTGATTATTGCTGAAACAATGCAAAAGTCACTTGAGCAAGAACCTCAATTTACAGTTACTGCTAATTTAGCACCTCAACTACTAACTGAAGGCACCTTCATTCCAGAAAACATTGTTGTATCCTTATGCCTTTCTAAGTGGCATGAAGAAAAAACAATGCATGATTACAATCTCAAAATTGACCATAATCAGAGAGTAAAGGTAGGCAAACGTTACCCCTTAGGTACCTTATTAAATCTGGAACCTCAATTAGCAGCAACTCAATTTCAGCATGCCCAATACAATGAGCTGACCCAAAAGCTTGAACTAAAATCTGTCAAAATAACGATACCTGACATCAAAGCTCTTGAAACGTTCGACATATTATTTTTGACACACATTCGAGTATTTGAACATTACCAATTATTTGATTATGAAAGCGAAATCACGTTGCCGTCAAAATGCGAAACAATCTCTAATCAAACTGCCGGCATGCAATATTTAATCAATTACCAACTAGGTAGCTACCCTAGGTTTAATGTGCGAAGCATTCAAAACTAATAAGGTGTAATAGTTTGAACTATACTGACTAAGTGGTTCTCGATTACTCACTTAATAATGGCTGCTTTATATTGAATAGCTCTGAATTACTTGCTGCTCCAGACGATTTTTTTACATTTCAACTAACTCGTATGAAGCCTGCGCTTCTAGTTATGGTGTTCACTGGAATTGCTATCGTATTATTAACGTGCCTCTGGGACTTGTCGTCTTCTTCTGAAAACAAAATAGTTGCGATCTATTATAGAATTCCTGCCGCCATCGCGATTGCCCTGATTTTGATCCCTATCTATATCAAATCATTACACCCTTACTTCGTTGATATATCGTTACTATTAAGCTTTATAAGCTTTTGTTGCTTAGCCATGAACTACATGCTTTTACCCGAACGCACACCTTACCTACCCGCTATTTTGTTCTACTTCATGTCTTCATTCTTAGTTTTGGCGCCGATTGTTTCATCCTGGAAACTAGTAGCAGGTTTGTTTATCCCCTTACTTCCAATATTTCTATTTTTGTTATTTTTCAATAAAGTACAGCAATATGCATTTTCTATTTCTATGCATATTATCCCAACTCACGCTTTTTTATTATTAACGGCGTTACAGGTTAAAAGAAATGCAAAACAAAACTATGCATTATTTTGTAACAGCTATCACTTGGCTACTATCGACTCCCTAACTAAATTGCTTAATCGAGGGGCATGGGAACAACAAGCAAAAGCAGCTCTTGAACGCTCTAATCGAGAGCACGTTTCTTTTGCCATAGTAACGGGTGATATTGATTTTTTTAAACAGATTAATGACCAATTTGGGCACCCCGTCGGCGATGCGGTCATCAAATCAGTGGCACAATGTTTTAAACAACAATTAAGAAGCTATGATTTAGTGGGTAGACTCGGTGGCGAGGAGTATATCGTCGCATTTCCTAATATAGAAAAAGATACATTAATTCAACTTTGTGAACGAATGCGAGCATCAGTTGAAGGCTTAGCAATCAGCACATCAACAGGGAAACGAATAAATGTTAGTATCAGCCTTGGCATTGCATTTATTGATAAAGAATCAGCAAACCTTTCTACCCTGATGAAGAGTAGTGACGAGGCATTATATTTGGCTAAGAAAAATGGACGAAATCGTGTTGAGTGCTATCAACCACCTCGCTCATCCATTTTTGATCAGGCATAAAAAAACCTGCCTAAGCAGGTTTTTAAATTTCAAAACAAACCTATTATATTAAAATTGGTCTGCGTCTAAACTCATCATATCTTCGCTGCCTGATTTAACTAATTCAGCAAGTGATACAGTCTTTGGTAATAAACGGCTATAAAAGAACTTAGCTGTTTTAATTTTAGACTGATAAAAAGCATCTTCGCTTACTTTAGGTGCTGCAACTTTAGCCATTTTAGCCCACATAAAGGCATAAGCAGTTAAGCCAAATAACTCCAAATATTCAACAGAAGCCGCACCAATTGCATTACGGTCATCTTTAAAGCTATTGATTACATTTTCAGTCACATCACTTAAACGCTCAATTGCAGCAGATAAAGGATGAACAAAATCGGCTAATTCAGCATTATCAGTTTCTGCTTCAATAAACGCAGCAACTTCAGCAGCAAATAGTTCAAACAACTTACCGCCATTACCAACAATCTTACGACCCATTAAATCTAACGATTGAATACCATTAGTACCCTCGTAGATTTGAGTAATACGTGTATCACGTACTAATTGCTCTTGGCCCCATTCACGGATGTACCCGTGACCACCAAAAACTTGCTGACCCGCAATACAACACTCTAATGAACGGTCAGTTAAATAAGCTTTTGCGACAGGCGTTAATAGCTGAACCATATTTGAAGCGTAGGCTTTTTGTTCTGCATCATCTGAAAATTTAGCGGTATCAAGGAAAGAAGCGACATACGTTGAAAATGCACGACCACCTTCATTGTAAGCACGCATTGTCATTAACATACGGCGTACATCTGGGTGAACAATGATTGGATCTGCTTGCTTTTCTGGTTGAACAGGACCTGTCGCAGCACGGCCTTGAATTCGGTCTAAAGCATATGCTACAGCATTCTGGTATGAACGCTCAGCTGCACCTAAACCCTGAATACCAACACTTAAACGCTCATAGTTCATCATGGTGAACATTGCATTTAAGCCTTTATTTAGGTCACCAACCAACCAACCTTGGGCACCATCAAAATTCATCACGCAAGTTGCAGATGCTTTGATCCCCATTTTATGCTCAATAGAACCACAGGTAACATTATTGTTTTCGCCAACAACATTGTTTTCGTCTACGCTGTTACGTGGTACTAAAAATAGTGAAATGCCTTTAGGGCCAGCAGGCGCATCCGGTAGTTTTGCCAATACAAGGTGAATAATATTTTCAGATAAATCTTGTTCGCCACCCGTGATAAATATTTTAGTACCTGTTACCGAGTAACTACCATCGCCATTTTCAACGGCTTTGGTACGAATCATACCCAAATCTGTACCAGAATGAGGCTCAGTCAAATCCATTGCGCCAGCCCACTCACCAGAATACATTTTTGGTAAGTACTTTTGCTTAAGCTCTTGAGTTGCATGTGCATCAATCGCCAAACTAGCCCCTGATGTTAGACATACATATAAGCCAAATGCGATGTCTGCGCTATAAAGCATTTCTTCATATTGAGCGCCCAAAACCTTTGGCATACCCATGCCTTCAAATTCAGGATTACCCGTTAAACCTGACCAACCGCCTTCAACAAACGTTTTGTACGCATCGACATAGCCCTGCGGGGTTGTTACTATCCCTTCGTTCCACTGACAGCCTTCTTCATCGCCTTCACGGCTTAAAGGTGCAACAAGAGAAGCGGTAATCTTTCCTGCTTCTTCTAAAACAGCATCGGCTGTTTCGATATCGATTGTATCTTTTGTGCCTGCTAGTGAAGCCCAAAGTTGTTCTGCGCCAAAAACTTCATTCATCACAAAACGAATATCTTTAAGCGGAGCTTTATAATCTGCCATGTAGTCTTACCCTCGATTCATCTGTCAGTTGATCTAATATTAACGTAAGTACCAGTAATATAAGTAAATTACTGGATGGTGATACTTCACCACAGAGCTTACTTCTTCCTCTTTCTATCAGCACTTAAAAATGCTAAAAACATTGCGGCGTATTTTAACGCAAAAAGCCCGCTAATGCGGGCTTTTTTTTATAACACTCAATAAGTTCTCAAATTAGAATGAGAAATCATCTTCTTCAACAGCCATCATTGACTCAGAACCAGCACTAATCATCTGTGCATGCGATAAAGTTCTTGGCAAGATACGGTCAAAGTAGAACTTAGCTGTTTTAAGCTTAGTCTGATAGAACGCTTCTTCAGTTGTACCTTCAGCAAGCTTCTGCTGAGCTACTGCTGCCATTTTCGCCCAGAAATATGCAAGACAGGTATAACCAGAGAACATTAAGTAATCAACTGACGCTGCGCCAACTTCATCACGGTTCTTCATGGCATTCATACCAATCTTCATGGTGATATCACCCCATTCTTTGTTCAGACTAGTTAACTGCCCAACAAATTGTGATAAGCCTTCGTTATCGGCATTTTCTTTACAGAAAGTATGCACAAGCTTAGTGAAGTTCTTTAATGCTGCACCTTGAGTCATTAGAACCTTACGGCCTAATAAATCAAGTGCCTGAATACCTGTCGTTCCTTCATACAATAATGCGATACGGGTATCACGAACAATTTGCTCCATACCCCACTCTGCGATAAACCCGTGTCCACCGAACACCTGAACACCATGGTTCGCTGCTTCGTAGCCTGCTTCAGTACAGAACGCTTTAAGAATAGGCGTTAAGAAACCAAGCATATCGTCGGCTTCTTTCTTTTCTTCTTCTGTACCATGCACTAACAAATCTGCTTTTTGAGCTGCGAAGTAGATCATTGCGCGACAACCTTCAGCAATCGACTTCTGCGTCAGCAATAGACGACGTACATCTGGGTGAACGATGATTGGATCAGCTTTGCCTTCAGGATTTTTAACGCCCGTCAATGAACGCATTGCCAAACGCTCTTTCGCGTAAGTTAAAGCACCCTGAAAAGAACCTTCAGCAGCCGCTAAACCTTGGATAGAGGTACCAATACGTGCGACGTTCATAAACGTGAACATGCAGTTAAGGCCTTTATTTTCTGGACCAATCAACCAACCTTTAGATGCGTCAAAGTTCATCACACATGTTGAGTTACCGTGAATACCCATTTTGTGTTCGATTGAGCCACACGTAACGGCGTTTGAATCACCTGCGTTGCCATCCGTATCAGGCAAAAACTTAGGAACGATAAAGAGGGAAATACCCTTAGTGCCTTCTGGTGCACCTGGAAGACGAGCTAGTACAACATGAATGATGTTATCGACCATATCGTGCTCACCAGCAGATATAAAGATCTTAGTACCCGTAATATTGTAGCTACCGTCAGCATTTGGCTCAGCTTTAGTAGTCAAAATACCTAGATCAGAACCACACTGAGGCTCAGTCAAGCACATTGTACCTGTCCACTCGCCAGTAATTAACTTAGTCAAGTATGTCTTTTGCTGCTCTTCTGTACCGTGCTCTTCAATCGTTGCACGTGCACCGTGGCTAAGGCCAGGGTACATACCCCAAGACCAGTTAGCCGTACCAATCATTTCACTTAATGCAATATTGATTGACTCAGGAAGACCTTGACCACCATGTTCTACAGGTGCGTTCATTGAAGGCCATCCGCCTTCTACAAACTGCTTATACGCTTCTTTAAAGCCTGTTGGCGTTTTAACGCCATCTTCGCTCCAAGTACAACCTTCTTGGTCACCCACTTGATTAATTGGTGCTAGCACTTCTTCACAAAACTTTGCACCTTCACCGATGATCGCGTCGATCATATCTGGCGTCGCATCTTCCGCACCAATGTTGGCGTAGTGAGCTTCACTGTTTAAAACTTCATTCATAATGAACTTAATTTCGCGTAGGGGCGCTTTGTATTCTGGCATAGCTTGTAACCTCAAATTTATTTATTTACGTTTTCACGCTTTGAATAGGGTGATTGGCAGTATCTATCACAACACAATCATACTTTGTCAAAATCGCCCACGATTTAAACTGCTATTCTACTGCCAATATCTCATGAGCTAATGGCTCTTAATCTGTATCAGTAGGTCGTTAAGTGGGCTGATCAAAAAACAGAGCTTTTACTCAGTTTTAAGCGTCTTAAATCAAACGACTGTTTGAAACATACGTTTGATTTAAAGCATTGTCAAGAATTCATCAACTCTATTCAGCCCAATTTAAGGGTGATCAGCATGAATTCATCTAGTAAATTTACGCCAACACACTATGACAATTAGGCAAAAAGAATTGTAAAACAGAAGATTAGCAGAGTTTTAGAAATCTGCAGGGGGATGAGATAAGTGATTTGTAACTTTTTTAAACTATCTCGTCAATTTCGACAGGTTTTGATTCTAGCGGGGCAATGACATCTTCATATTCTGACTTAAAGCTTGTTCGTACTTCTGCGCCATTTAAGGTAGTTCCCCCTGCACTTTTATTTTCATCACTACGAGAGCCTTCGCTTGCCTTCTCTCTCTGGTTTGCAATATTTTCAGCGGCTAAATCTTTACGTGCTTGCGCCACGACTCTAGACGCCGAAGCAGCAACACTCTGGTCTTGCGCTGAAGGATCAACAGGTGCTGTTGCTGCAGCTCTTACCGTGTTCATCTTTCTAATCGTTGCAGCGGGGTCACCACTTACGACGGAGGCATCAATAGGTACTTCTCCGCCAACAGCATATCGTTGCCCATTTGGCCCAGACTGATAACTAAAAGAGACAGCGCCCGCTAAAGACCCTCCTACCGACTTATGCGCTTGTTCATGCGCTCGAACTTCACGATCACGGCTCTGAAGCGCCTGAACTACTTCAAGCTGCTCTTCAGTCAACTGCCCTGGCGGTGGATTTTGTGCTTCCGCTTGCCCGACAGGAGCCCTCTCCTGAGTCTCATCTTCCGGCTCACCAGTTTGCTGCTCAATTGCATCATCAGCTTGGTTTACTGATTTATCACTGACGGTTGAACGCCCAGCTAAGTCTTCTCCAGAAGCGTCCTCCTGACTTGAGGCTGTTATGGGGCGCTCGATAGAATTTCGACTTGGGGAAAGCTGGTTTGTCGCCGGTGCTCCCACAGAAACACGACTGTAAACAGGTGGCACTGCAATATTGGTAATTGCTTCTGCTTTATTACTATTGGAAAGCGACACAGTCACTGATGGTGTAAGTGTAGAAGAAGCGATGTCTCTAGAACTAGACGAAACAGTCCCTACACTGCTCGATGAAGCAGAAGAAGGTATAGAAACTGTGTTAATAGGTAAAACTTGCATATTTATCACCCCACTTACGTGGTGGCTTGCGCCCTTTTATACCCTGTACATTTTAAAAATTCAGGCCATTGTATCCAGTAAAGTACCTAGCACTTCATCAGCAACTTTTACGACTTTTGCTGAAGCTTCAATTGAACGTTCGTAAAGCTTTAATTCCACAATAGGTTCAATAAAACTTGTAGAACCAGAGGCTCCGTCGGTTACACCGGCTTTAACGATCTCGCTGGCAGATTTTTCAATACCCTGCAAACCTCGCTGAATACCTTCTAGACCAGTTTGCTGAATTGAACTTAGATTCATAGCCTCAACCTTTATAAATTAATTCCACGACTTTAAATTTCAGTTTTGGAACTTACACTAACTTAATTAAAGCAAAAAACTGATTATTTTTCAACCAAACACCAGCCAAAATTACAATTCTAGACAATCTAAAACTAACTCGTTACAAACATCTTTAGGTGTTTGGCCAACCTTGTATGGTAAACACCCTAAAAGCGGCGCATTTAAAGCCGACGTTAGCGTGGCAATGTTTTCCTGTTCATAGCCCATCACTTTATCCGATGATCGATTAGCGACCCAAGCGACTAATTTCAACCCATCTCGTCGAATAGACTCAGCAGTTAACATCGCATGATTAAGACAACCCAAACGTAAATCAACAACTAAAATAACTTCTAAGGTTAGTAACTTTGCGAGATCCGCCATCGTCTCACGAGGACTAATCGGTACGCGCCAACCACCCGCGCCTTCAACAATAGCAAAATCAGGACGTTTCATTAGCGCTCCTCGACAAATGCCATCCATTCGCGCAGCTGTAATAGTCTTATTCTCTAATGCCGCGGCAATATGAGGTGAAACGGCAGCTTTTAGTGCGACAGGATTAACCTGAATATACGGTAATGAAATATTTGAGTGTAATATTAATTGCTGAGCATCTTCATTTTGCCATTGCAGTTTATCTTTACCAATATCTACTTGTTCACATCCAGCAGCCATTGGTTTTAAACCCATAGTACTTAAACCCTTGATCGCAGCAGCTTCAAGCAAGGCACAGCTAACAAAGGTTTTACCAACGCCGGTATCAGTCCCTGCAATAAAAAAAGCTTTTGTCATTTTAGTACACACCCTTTTTTCAATTTGTAGCCATTAAACCTGCGTTATAATTTTTCGATTAACAAACTACTATTTTGTCAATACACCAAACAGCACCTGATAAGTTGCAGGTAAAGTGCCATCCGCTAAGCGAAAATACTCATAAGCTACCAATAATTGTTTGATTTTTTGTTTGCCCGTTAAATGAGTCGCTCGATGAGAGGTCATATTATGCGCCCCTAATGTTTTCAACTCTCTCGTTAGATCTTTTACTTTCTGGTAATAAAGTATTTTTGCTTGAACCTCTAATTCCACTAATTCAAACATCGTGTTTGAAACAGCTTCTTGATAGTCCTCAAGATAAGCAAAGGCATTTACATGTTGCATGGCATCTACTTGTGACCAAGCTAATTTCAATTCAGATAAAGAGCCGTCTACCAAACTTGAAAAAACAAATACGCCATCTTTTGACAACACCCGTTGTATTTCATTAAAGAGTGAACTTAAGCTGCCACACCACTGGACCGCCAAACTAGAAAAAATCAGATCAACTGAGCCTGATTTAAAAGGTAAGCTTTCACCATCACCGACTAACCACGATAAGTTTGTAGAGTTCTTTGCATAAGTGCTACGCGCAAAACGTATCATCTCTTCAGATAAGTCAAACCCTACCAACGCAGCATCCGGATACTGCACCTTTAAAGCTGACAAAAAATAACCCGTGCCACACCCTAAATCAACAACCTGCTTAGGATTAATCTTAGGAATCTTTGAAAGCAACTCACTACCAACATTACGCTGAAAGTGTGCGACCGAATCATACTTAGCTGCTGCATTACCAAAAGATTTAGCTATCGCGCTTTTATTGATTAGCTCAACACTCATATTGTTTTCACAAACTCTTTGATATTCATTATAATCTCAGTCCGGTGCGCCCAGCAGGGTAAATGAGCCATTTCAGCAAGGACTTTTACTTGATGATGTTGATAATCACGGCCACTATTAAGTATTAAAGCATCGATATCTAATTTGATGCTTGCAGGAATTAATGCATCTTTTTCACCCAAAAGATGCAAACAAGGAACCGGCACTTCTATTAATGCGCTTCTCACATCTAAATCACGCAGTAAATTCAGCCCTGAAAGCAATATAGCGCTCTCTTGTATAGATGCTTCCGAATAACATCCTTTTAGCTTTATGCGATCACCTTTGTGCTGCACACTCCCACTCACCAGTAAATGAGTAAAACGACGAACAATCGCCTTTTTATCACCTTTTTTCACTAAGTCATAAAGGGCTGTAAATTCCGGTTCAGCCAAAGCATTAGCCCACTGGTTTTGGGCGATAAAACATGGATTCGTTTGAAGTGTGATTAAACCTAAGAACGCTTTCTGTGATGCTGCGGCATACTTTACCGCTAAATTCCCGCCTAACGACCACCCCATTAACACGGTATTACTAGATATATTTTGATCAATAAGCTCAAGCCATTCATCAAGTGATTTAGTCTGATCGATATCAATAATTTGAACCGTAAATTGATCTGATAACTCGTTCGAAAAATCTATCCAAAAACCGATATTTGCCGACCAACCGTTAATGAGTAGCAAATGAATCAAACTAGCCCCGCCACTTGCGCTTGAGCCAAAGTTTCAAGTAATTCATCAACCTCATCAAAACGATGATTAGCGCTTAATGTCACCCTTAAACGCGCGGTCTTGTCCGGCACTGTAGGCGGGCGTATTGCGGTCACCAGTATGCCCTCATTTTCCAAATACTGAGAAAGCGCCATCGCTTTATGTGTGTCACCAATCATGATCGGTTGAATCGCGGTATGCGAAGGCATTAGTTCAAAACCTAGCTGACTAGCACCTTGCCTAAACTGATAAATTAACTGTTTCAAATGCGCTCGTTTATTATCCGCTTGCTGCACTAATTTCAAACTAGCTCTCGTTGCTGCTGCAATGGAAGGCGGCATCGCCGTGGTATAGATATAGGGACGCGCCATTTGAATTATATATTCAATCAATTCATTTGACCCGGCAACAAAAGCACCTGAAGTCCCAAACGCTTTTCCAAACGTGCCAACTAATACTGGAACATCTTCTTGCCCCAAGCCTGCATCAGCCACAGATCCTCGCCCTTCAGGCCCTAGAACACCTAGTCCATGGGCATCATCAACCATTAAACATGCATCATTTTGCTGGCACAAACGGCTTATTTCATTAAGATTTGCGACATCACCATCCATGCTAAAAACGCCATCAGTGACGACCAACTGCTTGCGCTGAGTATATTCTTTTTGTTGAGTTTGCTGGTTTTGTTGATGAAAACGCTGTAAATAACGTTCAAGACTAGCGCTATCATTATGTAAGTAACGCTGAAAACGAGCACCGCTTAATAACCCACCATCGATTAATGATGCGTGATTAAGTTTGTCTTCAAGTACGGTATCGGACTTACCCGCTAAGGTAGAAACAACGGCTAAGTTAGCCATATAACCGCTTGAAAATACTAAAGCGCGGTCACGCTGTGTAAATTCAGCTAATTCTTCTTCTAGTAGTTCATGCTCACGGTGATGGCCAATAACTAAATGAGACGCACCACTGCCAACGCCCGCTGCGTTAATCGCATCAATTGCCGCATGTTTAACGTCATGATGATTTGCTAACCCTAAGTAGTCATTACTACAAAAAGCGAGTAATAAGCGACCATCAACATTCACATTCACCCCTTGAGGTGAATTTAAAGTTCGATGTTGTCGCCAAAGCCCTGCATCTTTTTTTGCTTGTAAGCCTTCACGCCACTGCCGTTCAAAAATAGACAATTAATTCACAGTACGCGCAATAATGTTCGCGTCAGTTTCTTTAGCGTTAGAAGCATCAAAAAACATGTGATCGCTTGCTTTTGCTTCTAGCGCTTTATTCAAAACATCTTCCTGCTCGGCATCCGATTTTTCTATACGCTGCTCGGGGCGCAAACCTAAGCGTTTGAACAATTGCATGTCTTTATTCGTCTCAGGGTTGGGTGTTGTTAACAAACACTCACCATAAAAGATCGAATTAGCACCCGCTAAGAAAGTCATTGATTGCATTTCATCTGACATCGACTCACGCCCCGCCGACAAACGCACATGACTCTTAGGCATAATTATTCTGGCGACAGCAATACAACGAATAAAATCAAAATTATCAATTTCTTCTGCATTTTCTAAAGGCGTGCCTTTTACTTTAACCAGCATATTAATCGGCACGCTTTCTGGCTGTCGTGGTAAATTTGCTAATTGAGTTAACAAGCCCACTCTATCTGTCGCTTGTTCACCCATACCAACAATACCACCACTACACACCTTCATACCTGCATCTCGTACATGTGACAAGGTATCTAAGCGATCTTGGTAGCTGCGTGTCGTAATGATTTTGTCATAGTATTCAGGAGAGGTATCAAGGTTATGGTTATAATAATCTAAACCTGCATCGCCCAATTGGTTTGCCTGATCATCGGTTAGCTTTCCAAGCGTCATACAAGTTTCTAAACCCATTGCCTTCACGCCTTTAACCATATCCAGTACATAAGGAAGGTCTTTTTTACTCGGATGCTTCCACGCAGCTCCCATACAAAAACGGGTACTGCCTGAATCTTTCGCTTGTTTCGCCTTCTCAAGCACTTTATCTACTTGAAGTAAGCGCTCTTTTTCAAGACCAGTATTGTAATGCCCACTTTGAGGACAATATTTACAATCTTCCGGGCAAGCGCCGGTCTTAATCGACAACAAGGTACTTACTTGCACAGCGTTTGGGTCAAAATACATGCGGTGAACGGTTTGTGCCTGAAACATCAAGTCATTAAAAGGCAAGTCAAACAACGCCTGCACTTCACCTAATGACCAATTATTTCGTATTACACCCAAATTAGAAGCTGTCATATCGTTTTCTCTAAGATAAATTCATGGTAAAACGTGCAAAACCCTATATACAGTGAAAATTGTATCGCGAAGGTGGCCAAGAACATTTAAGTCTCTTACAACGTTTATCACATAAGGATATGTGCAATGATAAGGTTCACAGCAAAGTTGTCAACCCTGTTTTTATTTTTGGTTTACAAGTTAAAATCATTTCTTGAGCCCGTCAGAAGAGGCATGAGACAAAAGCGCTGCCTATTTTGTGATGAAACAACCTATAATAATGAAGCAGTTTGCTCACCTTGCTACCAAGATCTCCCTTGGAACACATGCTACTGTTCGCAATGCGCACTTCCTATGCATCAGAGAAGCATTCACAATAAAGAAGCAAGTATTATATGTGGCGAATGTATTTCAGCACCACCACCGTTTACAACAACCGTTGCAAGTTTTCGTTATGAAGCTCCGGTAGACAAAGCGATACACATACTCAAATACAACCACAAACAATATTTCGCGACACCCTTTGCTTATTTTTTAGCCACAAAAATTCATCAGTCATATCAAGACAACAACCTACCTTCCTGCTTAATTCCTGTCCCGATGCATAGGAGTAAATTAAAAGAACGAGGGTTTAATCAAGCTCAACTGATCAGTAAGAAATTAAGTCAATTACTATCAATTCCAAGCAATTCAAGTACTTTAAAAAAGGTAAAATCAACCCCATCTCAAACTGGACTCAGCAAACTTGAGCGCACACAGAATTTGAAAGGAGCATTCCACCTTACTAATACCGTTACAGGCCTGCACATCGCTTTAGTTGATGATGTTGTGACCACAAGGGCGACGTCTGATGTATTATGCCAACTATTAATGGATGCTGGCGCAAAGCGTGTAGATGTTTGGTGTATCGCAAGGACGGCTAAGCATAGAAGTTAATTTTTTTTCAACCATTCCAATCCAATGATCGTAAGCAAACGTTGTTTTTTAGCGTGCTTATTCCTAACATAGTAGTCCTATTTTATATCAAAGGTTTTCCGATGCCGACTCAAGCCCTTAATCACAAAAAACACGTTAAACAAGCACTGATTATTGTAACGGGTGGCGCTGGTTTTATTGGCAGTAATATAGTCAGAGCCCTCAATCAACGTGGTGAAAATAACATTCTTGTCGTTGATGATTTATCTGACGGACGAAAGTTTCAAAACATCGTTGACTGTGACATCGCAGACTACATCGATAAAGATGACTTTATTGAACTCATTAAAAACGATGAACCTTTCGGCAATGTCCGCGCGTTATTCCATGAAGGCGCTTGCTCTTCTACTACTGAGTGGGATGGCAAAATGATGATGAAAAACAATTATGAATATTCCAAACGCTTACTTCATTATTGCAACAAACATAAAATCGCCTTCTTATATGCCTCAAGTGCCGCAGCGTATGGCGCTGGTAAAATTTTTAAAGAAACGAAAGCACACGAAGCCCCGCTCAATATATATGGCTACTCTAAGCTTCAATTTGACAATTATCTTCGTCAAATAGTTCACCAACTCGACATTCAAGTCGTGGGTTTTCGATACTTTAATGTCTACGGCCCAGGCGAGCAGCACAAAGGCACTATGTCTAGCGTTGCTTTTCACTTTAATACTCAAGTAAAAGAAACAGGCGTCTGCAAACTATTTGCGGGTAATGATGGTTACGAAGACGGCGGACAGCGACGAGATTTTGTTTCAGTCGTTGATGTGGTAAAAATAAATTTATGGTTTCTAGATCACCCTGAAAAATCGGGCCTATTCAACTTAGGTACTGGTAAAAGCCAAGCGTTTAACGATGTTGCCAACACCGTACTTAAACACTATAAAAAAGGGATATTAGAATACATCCCTTTTCCTGATCACCTTAAAGGTGTTTACCAAAGCTTTACGGAAGCCGATATTTCTGCACTTCGGGATGCGGGGTATTCAGCCCCCATTTCAAATGTTGAAAAAGGCGTTGAGTCATATTTGAATTTTCTAAACAACGGCATATTTCCAATATATGAAGCTTGATCTTGCTTATTTAAAAAATAAACTAGCAAACTAATCAAGCTTCAATCACAAGTACTGACTTCTCTATTTTCCTTTGTCTTGAGTCTTCATTTTATCAGCATGCATTTTATGCATAGCATCCTGTTTTTTCATATGACCACCTTCTGCGCCAGAAGCATGTGTCATCATAGAGCCGTGTCCTGAAGCAGAATGGCTCATGTGGCTATCCATACTCATTTTATGGGACATTTCTTTCTGCTCTGCTTTCTTCTCCCAGTGGTAACCACCCTCCGCAAATACCGTTACGGGTAGCGAAATGAAAAGCGTAGCAATAACCGTCGTAATAATAGTTTTCATAATATAGCCCTAAATTTAGTTTTTTAATCTCTCGCAATGGTATGACGCTACAAACACCAAAAAGTTTAATATTTTTTCGAAATAATGCTGTGAGTATTAAAACTAAAAAAACTAGCCACTCAGCTAGATACAAAAAAGCCCCGACTAAAGTCGAGGCTTTTAAACAGTTAAAATCTTAGATATTAAGTTTTTTTGATTCTTCTTGAAAACCCTAGCCCCACTAAACCAAGGCCTAGTAATGCAAGCGAAGCAGGCTCAGGCACTGAAACTTCATCGGAAATAGTTAGTTTCGAGTAATCCAATACCCACCCATCACCGGCCCCAACAGTATCAATCGTTATCGTTGACGCACCATCAAGCAAAGCCCCTGCATAAGACAGCAAATCAAATGCATCTAATCTAGCGTAGTTAGCACCTATATCGCCATCCGTTAATTGACCAATTAAAGCGCCATCAACGTAAAGTGATGATATACCTTTCCACCCTTGTCCACCTGTAAAAAGTTCTAACGATGCAGAAGTAATTGCACCTAAACCAGTCAGATCAAAGCTGTGAGTAAATGAATAATCATTAAGACGCCATATATCAGTTCCATCGCCATCACCAGAACCAATCGCTGCGTAGTTAAATATTGAACCTTCTGTTACCCCAACACCAAAACCATCAGCATCACCAATTTGATCAACAATTACTGCGGCACTTGCAGCACTAGATAAAACTAACCCAGATAATAAAGAAACAATTTTTCTCACTTTCATTTTCCTTAATGAAACATTTAAAAAACAATACTAACACACGCCATTCAAACAACAAAAGATCTTTATTTTTCAATATGTTACTTGAAATAACGTTATCAACAACCTGCAATATATATATAAGTCACCTACCGCTTTGTTATTAACAAAGCCATATATTAGGACTTACACGCTAACTATCCTCAGGCACGTAAACAAGCTAGCTAAAACATGCATTGTTTAAATCAGTGACCTAAGATATGTTAAAAACAAATTCCTCAAATCGCATTAAATGGTTCAATACAAACCTATGAAAAACACCTTCATCACTTGTTTATTAATCATTGTCGCGCTTCTTTTATGCGTTCCAATTTTTGTTCCTTATCAAATAGATAAACAAATGAATACTGTCACGCATTCATACCCTTACAAAGTATCTAACCAAGCCCAGGAACTTTATCAGTCCCTCGATTTTATCGGCGACCTTCATAGTGACGTATTGCTTTGGAAGCGAGACATTCTTCAAGAACACGATTATGGCCATGAAGATATCCCTAGGATGATCAAGGCAAATATGGCTTTACAAGCATTCACGCTTGTAAATAAATCACCAGCGGACCTAAATTACGACAAAAATACGGATGAGTCAGACCAAATCACTTCACTTTTTATGGCACAAGGCCGCCCACTTAAAAGCTGGTTTAGTTTAACGGAACGCGTTATTTACCAATCAAATGATCTATACCAATACAGCCAAAACTCAAAAGGTCAATTATCTGTCATCACCTCCCAGACTGAGTTACAAACTTATTTAACAAAACGTCAAACAGATAAATCAATTACCGCTGGATTCTTGGGTATTGAAGGCGCACAGGCATTAGAAGGTAAATTAGAAAGTATTGATATCGTTTTCAATGCAGGTATACGGATGATTGGCTTAACACATTTTTTTGATAACGAACTAGGTGCATCCGCTCACGGTGTAAGTCATGCGGGCATCACAAAATTTGGCCGACAGGCTATTGAAAGAATGGAGCAACTAAACATACTGATCGACCTCTCTCATGCTTCTCCCAAACTCATTGATGATGTATTAACGATTAGCAAACGTCCCCTTATTGTTTCTCATTCCGGAGTTAAAGGCACCTGTGATAATGTTCGAAACTTATCTGATGAGCACTTAAAGAAGATTGCAGCAACCGGCGGTTTAATTGGTATCGCCATGTTTGATCAAGCAGTCTGTGGCAATAATGTTACCGATATAGCAAGAGCCATATATTACACCGCTAATTTAATTGGTGTAGAGCATGTTGCACTAGGGTCAGATTTTGACGGAGCGATTAAGGCAATCATTGAGGTCAGAGGGCTGCCCTTAATCGTAGAGGAACTAATCAAACTAGGCATGTCCAACCACGACATTAGCTTAGTCATGGGCGTTAATATGAAAATATTTTTATTAAAGAACTTACCAAAATAAGAGCCACTTATACGACATTACGAGCACAAAATTTCAGTCACTTGCTCTGCAATTGCGAGCGATGCTGTTAAGCCTGGTGACTCAATGCCAAACAAGTTGACTAAGCCTTTAACACCATGAACATTTGAACCCTGAATAATAAAATCTCCTACGGGTTCATGCTGAGCTGCAATTTTTGGACGAACCCCCGCATAGGCTGCTACTAGTTTAGATTCAACAACATTCGGCCAATATTCACCAATAGCCTTAGCAAAATCCGTAGATTTTTTAGGGTCGACTGCATAATCAAATTCCTTCTCCAACGAAGGGCTTTTATCCGATACAAGACCTTCTAACCATTCGACATCCGGCCCAAACTTGGCGGCCCCTGCCATATCCAGTGTTAAGTGAATCCCCAACCCTCCCAATTCGGGTATAGGATAAACTAAATGTGAAAAAGGTGTTTTAGCGCCATATGAAAAATAGCTTCCCTTTGCATAACTTGCCAAAGGTAAGCACGCTTGCGGAAAGCCTTCTGTGTTCTTAAATAAATTAACCGCATTCAAACCCGCTGCATTGACACAATATTTCACTGTTAATTGCGCCTCCTGCCCCTGCAAGTTAAACGTGATACCATGTTGACGAACATGTGATACCGATAATGCTGTATTCAGCACTAGCTGTCCGCTCGCATTTTGATAATCAGCGAGGAGTTGCTGCATATAAGCATGACTATCTAAAATCCCCGTGGAGGGAGATAACAGAGCCGCGACAACATCTAGCTTAGGCTCAATCTTTTGAACAGCAGCTTTATCCAAAAACCTTAAATCATCCACCCCATTTGCAAGCGCACGCTGTTCAATGCGCTTCAAGTCAGTAATTTGGCTTTGATCTTTTGCAACGATCAATTTTCCACAACGTTTAAAAGGAATTTTTTTGGCTTCACAATAGTCATACAACAAACGCCGACCTTTAACGCACAACTTAGCCTTCAGACTACTTTGTGGGTAATAAATACCTGCATGAATCACCTCGCTATTTCTAGAAGACGTTTGCATTCCGACTTGGCTTTCTTGCTCAATCAACCAGACCTCTCTACCTTGCATCGCAAGCGCCCGAGCAACTGCCAAACCGACAACTCCAGCACCAATCACTAGACACTCAACTTCAAACTGTTCCATACTCCCCTCTAGCATTTATTTTTTCTTCTAACATTATTTTCTAAACTACCTATTGAACTATTCATTCAGCATGACGAGCACGAAACAACGAAAAATTATTCACATCGATGCTGACGCTTTTTATGCTTCAGTTGAAGTACGTGAAAATCCTAAACTAGCTCTCCAGCCGATCGCGGTGGGCGGCGAACCTAGTCGGCGCGGAGTGATTGCTACCTGTAATTACATTGCGAGAAAACAGGGTATTCATTCAGCTATGGCATCGTCCCATGCTATCAGACTTTGCCCAGATCTAATTATAGTGCCACCAAACTTTAAACTCTATAAACAGGTTTCTGCACAAATACGTGACATTATGCTGCGTTATACCGATGTTATCGAACCACTGTCTTTAGATGAAGCTTATTTAGATGTCACTAATACTGAGCACTTTAACGGAAGTGCCACGAGGATTGCAGAAGCGATTAGAGAAGCCGTCCATAAAGAACTGTCAATTCATGTATCAGCAGGTGTCGCACCCAATAAATTTCTAGCTAAAATCGCGAGTGACTGGGAAAAACCAGATGGACTCTTTGTGATCACACCTCCTCAAGTTGAGGCGTTTGTTCTTAAGCTTCCGGTCAATAAAATCAATGGTGTCGGGAAAGTCACAACCCAAAAGCTCAATAATTTAGGCGTTCATACCTGCGGCGATTTACAAACTGTGGGGCTTCATACCCTGTCAGAAAAATTTGGTAAATATGGTACAAGACTACATGAACTTTCACGCGGTATTGACCTGCGTCCCGTTCAAACCTCTCGTACCCGAAAGTCATTATCTGTCGAGCATACCTTTTCTAAAGACCTTTACACTGAACATGACATTGAAGAGAAACTCCCGAAACTTTACCAGGAACTTTGCGATCGTTCAAAAAGGCTTGAACCTGATGCAAAAATTAATAAGCGGGTTGTAAAAGTAAAGTTTAGTGACTTCACCCAAACAACACTTGAAGAATCTTTTAATATAACGACCGAGACTTGGAAAAATCAGCAAGAGTTCACCCGCATGTTATTACAAGCATGGCGACGGAGTGAAAAGCCTGTTCGCTTACTTGGTGTAGGTTTAAGACTACTGACCCCGACAGAATCAACTAACCTGATGCAGATGGACCTATTTGATACTTGAGTTTGCTCGCGTTAAATGGTCTTTTTGAACAAATATGAAAGAGCATTTGTTCAACTCCCCTCTCAACCTACTGAATACTTAAAAACCAATTATGTATTATTTCGGAAGTTTCAGTACTAATATTTACCCCCATAGCACTAGAATAACAGCTCACTAATGCTGCGGGGGAAACTCCGAAGCAAGCACTCCCTTTGGCTTTAGCTTCCAAACCAGTATTGGTAAGCGCGTGACACCCTGCACAGGTACTTCCACTAAGGTTAAAGTTTTGAATATCGGTAGTGGTGGCAATGGTACGTAAGGTAGTTACGGCAGTACAGTATTCTAAATCGTCACTACTAATGTAGGTACAAACTTTATAGCCATACTGCGTATTTGAACTCGTCGCAACAGTTGATGAATCTGAAGTAGTCGTCGACACAATTGAATTGCTTCGATATACCCTATATTGAGGCGACCCCGCATTGGCGCTGTCATTCCAGCTAAGCCCAACAGAAGTGGTGCCGTTGGTTACTGATAATGAGCTTGGTGCAACCGCTAAAGTACTGATGTTTAGCGGGTCAGATGCTGTAGACTCATCCGAGCCAAACAAAGCTAAAACGGTATAACTATAACTCTGATTTGCAATCAAGCTTGAGTCTTGGAATGGACTAGCATTTGAAACGCAATCGCCTACTTTTGTAACGCCTCTATAAACATTATAGCAAGTAGGTGTGCCGCCAGAGCCAGCCGTCCAGCTAATATCTAATGTACTAGCCGTTCGGTTTGATAGTACAAGTCCACTTGGCTTTCCGCTCTCCGTAGAAATAGAAATTTCGTTAGACTCATTTGTGTCAGAACCTAGCGCTGTAATTACCTTGAAATTATAACTAGTATTTGGTGCTAGACTGCTAGCAAGGTGTGTAAATACACCTCCTTTATAAGTCGCTATGGGCACAGAGGGGTATGTCGAGTCAGTTGATTCTTTCTGCAACACTTTATAGCTATCCCCCATAAACCCGTCAGGCACAGTCCAGTCTAATACCACGCTGGAAGCTGTAGGCGTTTGGTTAGTTAATGACGCTGCAATAGCAGGAACAATAATGTTGATGGTCCCTATATTAGACTCAGACGAATCGACATCTAAAACCGTGTAATCAAATGAATCATTAAGCCCTTGAAGGGGGTTCACTATTTCATAAGTAACCGTGCCGTCGTTATTGTTAGTTGTATTCGGATTACTACCTTCCAAACTAATAGTAAGCGTGTCATCACCACGAGAGATAATTTGATCATCGACACTGATATTTACTTCACTGTCACCCGATACATACCCGGTATTCATTGCGTCATTGGCAACGCCCATATCACGAGTGAAGTTAACCGCAGTAGGTATCCTGGTCGCTCTGATAATATGCTTCTGAGCAATTGAATTTAGGTCATTTGAAACAGTCAGAGCCATGTTAAATGTACAAGGAAAAAAATCTTCACTGTCTAACACAAATGAAGCCGTAACCGAAAAATTATCATTCAATAGAGGTAATGATGCACAGTCTTCACTGGTCACTTCCCAAAGATAGTTTTCAGTAAATAGGCTAGCCGCAGCGTCGTATTTCACCACAATGTCTTTCACATTCACTTGATTTGGGAAACTTTCATCGTCAGCAATCGTGATACCTGTAACCGTTAAGTTAGCAACAGGTTCTCCTGGAGTGCTGTCAACTGTTTCACCTATTTCGTCTAAGTGCGCTCTTAACGTTTCTGCTGCCGAGGTACTGCCGTCATAGTTAACCCAAAACCGATCCATCGTAAGCCTAGCTAATGGCATACGACCTTGCTGATATACGTAATCTTTCAATAGTGGTAATTTAGTGTCCGAAACAAAATCCGCATAGGTATCAAAGTTAATTTGTGTATCTTCAACGCTTTCTGGAAATTGAGTATGACAAGCACGACAATAACGCGTGTAAACGTTTTGATATAAAGGGACCTGGTCTTGCCAGCCCTCCTGCACACAAGATCTGTCGAAATTATTCGCTGGTAATTCTCCCACTACACCGGTCATTGATGAATCACCATACATGCAGTGTAAAAGTTTAATGCTCGCATCATGACGTGCCGGGTCACTGGTGTAGGTATTTAATGCATGTTGATTCATCTTTTTAAGTTCGGGCTCTTGAGCCGTGCGGGAAGCATCAAAATTATTTTCTGCACCAATATTATTCGAGTTATAAGAGGGGTCAATCTCGCTTTGGATAGATGAATTACTATAGAGAAATGAGTCTAAGTCCCATGGGAGAAATGTTGCACCTATATCGGCATCAGCCACTTCAGTGAATTTACTTCCTACTGATGTAGGGTCTTGGTAATGACATGCCGCACACACATTAGGCATAGTTTTCTCACCACGACCATCAAAGTTCATCGTACTGGCGCGCATATATCCACCAGTACGATCATCAGGTACATAGGCATAAAATTTAACTATTTTTGGATCATCTGTATTAGGATAGCCGCTATATTCCATCACCACTACAGCAAAATCACCCACTCCTTTTACAGCCGCTTCAAGACTAGGATAATTAATCACATAAGAATATACATTGCCAGTCGTTTCATCATAGCGTGTCCACATATCACGCCCAAAACCTAAGTCATAATTATTAAGATAAACTGCATGCGCAGTATTTACGTCACTTATATTTTTTCTATCAACATCCGTAAAACCAGCGTAGACCAGCCAGTCACTTAAATTCACAAACTGGTCTGTTGGGTCTATTAACTTGTAGTAGTTTCGTCCTGTTTGTACGTTATCAACCCCTATCTGTTCTTTTAATTCTTCCATAAAGACATTGACTGAAAATGAACTGGAAACCGTATCAAGCAATACTGCCTCGTCAGAAGTACTCGCAACTGATAATGCTTTAACACTTGCGCTTGCCGCCAAGCGTCTAAACTCTGTGTCACCACTTATAGAGGCGGTGGTAATTTCATTTGCCACAATCAAATCAGTGCCATCAAATGCATAGGCTTTAAACGCAACCGTTGTCGTTTTAGGCTCGAGGGTTAAGTTAATGCCAAGGTAGGCACTATCAATTTGATACGCTTCCAGCCTTTTTTGGCGATTTTCATCTTCAAAATTCTGGTTGATTAGATCAATATTCAAATTGGGAAGAGGAAATAAAATTCTCGGGTTCGTCGATGCCGTTGGGTCAACTGGCGCAACATAATTTGCTGGAAAAGTTCCGGTTAAAACTTCTGTAGATATGGGGATGGAATCATAATCACCGTCACGGTTTCGCCAATGCGCAATCACCTCAATATTAATATCAAATGATTCCACACTAATCCCCGTAGTTTCTCCAAAATCTGGTGCAACAAGAATATTAAGGATCGCCTCATTATTGTCGGGGTGACTTAAAAATGCATTCACATCATTAACCGGCGTAACAGTAACAATCAAAGTATCTGTAGATGTTTTCCCATCTGCATCCTTCACGGTTAACCGAAAGCTTAAATTGGTATTTACAGAGACAATTGGTGCCGTAAAAACCCGGCTATTGCTTGAACGTTCAACCAAAGTCACACTATATCCAGAGTTATCTGTTTGTGACCATTCAAAGCCTAGTATAGGGTCATCTATACCACTGCTGTCTTTTCCTGAAAGCAATACATCGGTACCAGCACGGACTGTAAACTCATTTGTTGATGCGCTATCTGAAGCCCTGGCACCGACCACTACGGCACTTGCTACCGGGGCAGAATCAGTTTGATTACCAACATCCGATAAGTCATCGCACGCGATCATTAAACTCAGAATAGGAAGCAATATAAATGCTCGATGGATCCACTGATATTGGTTTTTAATGTTAGCCATTTTGTCACTTCGCTACGAGTTCTGATCAGAACTCGTAGCGAAGTCCTCCTGCAATTTGTGTTTGAGTGTAATGCGCTAAATTTTTAAACAAACGAATATTCGCAAACGCCTGTAAACCACCACTTGCAACGGTACTTTCACCGCTTAATTGCGCCCCTCGTATAATAGTAGACACGCCAAAGCTATAGATTTGATAACTAGAGTCAGGGTCGTCAGTGGGCAATGAAAATGCGGTGTCTTGAATATTACCAATAGCCTGAGAAGCATTGTAATAAAACGCCTTTATATTACGTGATTCATCTTCATGCTGAATACGATATTGCATGTCGATATAGGGGACAAAAACCCCGAAAGATGGCGTCCATATATATTGAAATTTTAAACCGTAAGCAGACTCAAATGAGTCAACATTTTGGTCACTAACGATAAAATTAAACCCATCATTTTGAGTATCCTCTTCGGTGTAACCATCAACGTCTACATTTCGATAATCCAGAGTTATATAAGGCTCTATACTCGCTGCTGCAGTCGGGTTAAAGGCATAACCAATGGTACCGGAGCTACTGATCCCGGTGGCATCAGTATCACTTACCGCAGAGGTATCTGTGCTAGCAACATCAGGATTTAAAGAGGGGTAACGAATACTTCTGTTCATATCGAACGACATCATTTGGTAACCCATCGAAAGGTTCAGGTACCAATGATCAGACTGATATAAATAAAATGGCTGAATGGAGTAGCCCGTCATATCTACTCCACCATCTACAATACTTTGCGTTGAGTCAAAGTCGAGTTCTTCAGACTGGTAGCCAACCATTAGCCCGAATACCTGATGATTAGATAAGCGATAATCAACCCCTCCGCTTATATCAATACCATCGAAGTCAAACGCATCTTCGAGAGTGGTCGCTGATCGACTGCCATAACTATAACTGGCATTTAGAAAAGAGCCCCATGGCGACCAAGCTTTAATATTATAAGGCAAGCTTTCATCAGCACTTGCTCCACCACCCGTCTGACCATCTAAATACTGTGCAGCAACTAAAATACCCTCATTTTCGTGTTGGTTGTATGCATATCGGTTACCACCGTGCCTTAAAGCGGAAATTCTACTCGCCAAGCCAGACAGTTGCCCACCAATAAAACTGTTAGACATATCACCTTGCGCACTAAACTCTTCGCCGGCTGTCCAACGTAAAGAGAAACCTAAGCCTTGAACATCTAACCCAAGGCTGAATGAGGTAGGCCCATCGCCTGTCAGTTCATTGGCGGTATGGACTAATTCGCGCACAGACTGCCATGAAATAAAAGCTACACCCCCACAACCACTACTAGGGTTACGTTGCGCATCAGAACAACCACTATTTAAGAGTGCATTGTAAGTGGCTTGGTTAGACGCAGCCGATAACTCTTCTAAATCATTACTAAAGCTACCCGCTAAGTCATCAAGCGATGCATTGGTTTGAAAAGACAAACCAAGCAGCAGGCCAAAAGTGCCACATAATTTCAAGTTACGAGAAAGCGTACTCGTCGAACAATATCCATATTTAGTCATTTTTATTCTCTTTTTTAAATTCAGATCAACACAAGTAATTCAGCCATTACAAATGTGTTGGCACAAAGAAGAAATCTCCCATTTCATGGCCTGCGCCTTTGATCACTTTATATTCAGGCGTCTGTTCAAAATTACTTTTCTTTGCATAATCAGTCACACGTCCACGAACAGATTTAAATACTTCTGGGCCGGTAAGTAGACGGTTGTTATTTTCTAACACTTCTAATAAAGAGCGGGCGAAAACAGAGTTTTGACCGCCCCCGTTATCTAATACCGGACGGTCACCACCACTGGCTAATAGCAAACGTGAACGGCGTGGTAGCTTATATTGAATATATTCTTTGGTTGGCGCGCTTGCATTTTCAAGCATCAGATACCCCGGCGCGCTGGATAACATGCCCGCGTAGCAAGAGTCAGCAATCACCATTACACGCTTAGCCTGAAGCCTTGCGATATGTCGTGTCACGAATTCGTTTGGAATCCACAAGGTATCTCTGGGTGGTGCATCAGCATTTACGGGTAGCCAATACCCTGTTTCAAAATCACCCGTTTTAACTCGGTTACCATGTCCGGCATAATAGATAAGCAGGTTGTCATCTTCTGTCAAAATCTTATTAAGATTATTAATCGCATCCATAATCTCAATGTTATTTGAGTCGTCAAGCCTTATGACAGTAAATCCATATCGTTCTTCAAGCACATTACTGATTCGGGCTACATCATTAAGAGGTGTCAATAGATCATCAATATTTTGATAGGTCTGATTGCCAATAATAAGGGCATAATAACGACCAAATGATTGGCCACTTTCAACAATACTGGTTGCCGAAAACTCTTGTGAGAAACCACGTTCATCAACATTCGGTGTCGGTTGACGCAAACGAGCAATTTGAGGTGAAGGCAATTTGCTAACTTCCGACTCGGCCTGATCCCTTTCTTTCTTTAAATCAGCTACCATGAGGCCAAGCTCAGCAATCTCACCTTCCATGTCAATACTTTTGTTTGCTTGAGATTTAGCTAACTTAGCGAGTGAGTTTAGCTGTTTTTCTAATATTGATATTTGTTTATTTTTTCGATTTAGCTTTTTGGTCAGAAGGTTCTTCTGTTTACCCATCTCACCATCATAAACTGATTTAAACATCAAATCGTTTTCAGGGACTCCCCAAGCTTTACGGTACCAATTAAGCGCGACCACCATATTTTTTTCAATGCCCAGGCCTTGCTCGTAAAACGTGCCAATATTAAATTGTGCGCGTTTATTTCCCTGTTCTGCAGATTTTTCATACCAGAAAAGCGCCGCAGCATAGTTTGGACTTCCCCCAAAGCCTCGCTCAAAGATCTCCCCAACATTAGCTTGAGCTTCGGCATTGCCCGATTCAGCCTCTGACATCCAAACAGACAAAGCTGTTTTATAATTAGCGCGGTCATAAGCAACGTACTCACCGCCTTTAATACTACAATCTGATGCCGTTGTACGAGTGGGCCGACGCGGCGTCATGTAGATTTTATTACCAATCATTCGCAATTGACCAGGCAATAAACAGTCGACCACTTGTAGATCAGCTACCCGTTGTTGAGGCTCCGGAATTTGTTTTACTATTGATTTGTCAGAGAGAGACTGACACCCTGAAAGAAAGTTAGATGAAAACACTAGCAAAGTAAGATAGAAAATTGAGGCTGATTTTGAATTTGCCATATAGACATCCTAACTAATTGTTCACTCAAAATAGTATAGATATTGCCAAAAATCAAGGCGATAAAATACGAGCCCCTCAACCTAGGGAGTTAAATAATGTACCATATTAATACGAACTAGACCTTAAGGTTATACCCGTGAAATTTATGCTTTTTGCCATTTTAACATCAATGTTTTCAGCATGTAGTTTATTTTCAACTACTCAAGACGTTGACCAAACATTAAAGCAATTCATAGACTCAAGCGAAGTAATAACTGCATCGTTTAAGCATCGAATTGCTTTATTCAAATCAAACAATAAGACGACGACATTAAAAATATATATAGAAGGCGACGGTCGCCCTTGGATTGGCGGTAAGCATATTAGTAAAGACCCAAGCTCGAATGCATTAATGATGTTTGACTTATTACAACAAACAGAGGGTGACCGTCTTTACCTTGGCAGGCCCTGCTATTTTAAAACGAACGATGAACACTGCCATTTTAACTATTGGACCAGCCACCGCTATAGTAAGGAAGTAGTAGAAAGCATGGCACAAGTCATCCAGCAAACAATGCAGCTTAGTAATTATAAGCATGCCGTTATCATTGGCCATAGTGGAGGCGGAGTAATTGCGACTTTACTTGCGTGCATACTAGACTTCACCCCCGATATTATTACGCTGGCCGCAAATCTGGATATTGACCGCTGGGCAGAAATACATAAATGGTCGCCATTAACGGGATCACTTAACCCTTCAAACCTCTCGTCCGAATGTAAAATAGAAAATGCCTTTCATTTTTACGGAGGTAAAGATAAGAATGTCACACTCGAATCAGTTCAATCATTTTTCTCGACTGGAAACGCTAATTTTGTCTTATTACCTGATGCAACGCATAACAACTGGCCACTTTTTTGGGAAAAAATTAAACAAATTACTTCACCTTTACTAGGGAATTAACTGCTTAAGCTGTGTTTGGATTTTCTCATTCTTAAATGCATCGTACTCATTCAAGGTTATAATTAGCGCCTGCAGATTTTCAGAAGACATTCCTTTTGACTCGACTGAAGATTCTATTTTTAGAATAATAGCCTTAATTACATCATTCACTTCTGGATTTTGAGCATGTATTTTATAGGCTTTATCCAAATAGAATAATGCACCATTTATGTCATTAAATTTCATTGCCATATTTGTTTCAAGCATAAATGCACCAAATGACGTTTGTTGCTCTGCCGTTAAATCACTCAGTGCCACCTCTGGTTCTTTGGCAATATCTAAATAAACTAAATTACCAATAGCCGCACAAATAATCAGTAAAAATACGCCAAGTAATCTTTTATAGCCACCGACAGCAAAGTCGAGTTTTTTTAGCCATATTTCAAGCGATTCAACACGTTTATCTAATTCAAGCTCAACAGCGCTGTTCAATACTTTTTTTAATAAACGACCCACTTCAGGCAGTTTGGGCGACAATTTTTGCTCTAAGGCTTCTGTCGCCATTAACCTTTTATAAGGGTGCTGATCACCAAGAAGTTCACAAGCAATAACGCCTAATGCATATATATCATCACGCCGATCTGGATCGCATTGATTAATCATTTCGATGCTAGCGTAGCTTGGTGTTAAAGCACTTAACTCACCTGCATCAAACTTTCCGTCCTGTGCATTTTCCTGAACAATTCGAGCGATACCAAAGTCTAAAATCTTTACCTGATTACTCTCAGTAACAAAAATATTCCCTGGCTTTAGGTCTGAATGAACAATCCCTTTACTGTGTGCATAAACTAAACCCGCGGTAATTCCACGAATAATCGACAAAGCTTTATCTCTGTCTAAGGGCTCAAGGGCATGCTCCCTGATGATTTGTTCAAGTGTTTTTCCTTGGAGCTTCTCCATGGTCATGTAAACAACATCGCCATCACGGTCAAAGTCGTAAACTGTCACAATATTGGGGTGAGCGAGTGCTTGTGTTTTTTGAGTCTCTCTCTGAAGCGAGATAAATGCTTTGGGGTGCCTTCTGAAATCTTCACTTAACAACTTTATAGCAACATAAGGGTTTTCATCTTCAGCTTCTTGTTTTCTTTTATCTAAAGCGCTATAGACTGCACCCATCCCACCAATACCAAGCAGGCTTTCTAGTACAAACCTGTCTCGAACTGTATCCCCGATATAAGGAAGTTTTATTTCTTGATTCGTTTCATTTAAGTATGCATCACTTTCAATATCAGGATTTTGCCTTATATCAACTCTTGTTTGTTCAACAATTTCAGCACTATGCGGCGCAATAGAAGTCATAACAACGGTTTTATCGTCAGATATATTATTTTTTTGATGACTAATATTTGTTTTATCGTTATTCAATATTCTTACTCTACTTGAAGTGATCTCTACTTAGTTCGGTGTAATCAATTATGCAGTGCTAGTAAACTTGATGCTAGATTCAGTTTTCTTATTTCTTTCTGAATCCCTGTGCTGCAGCCAAAGATTATTTACTACTAGAGAGCATTACTATAGTAATGCTCTCTTACCAATTACCTACCTTTATGCCATTGGAGTGCAACTCAAGATCACCATCACTCACTTGAACACCTATGGGTGTCACTCTGAGCACATAGCAGCTCGTTATAGGACAGGCAGACGTCGCCGAATCAATACCTCCCTTATAGTGCCCTTCAGGGGAAAGAAAATTCGAGTCCGTTACAGTGTAACCAAGCGTACTCATACTCTCTGCATAGGTATTGTTATCAAACACATGACGCTCCATCGCTCCCTGAATGCCTAAAATAAATGCTTGCCCATCACTACGACGCCCTTTTTCCATTTGCTCAGTATAGGACGGGTATGCAATTGCAGTGATGATCCCTATGATAGCAACCACTATCATCAATTCGATTAACGTAAAGCCTTTTGCATTCATCGTTCTATCACACTATTTAAGACGTTATTTAAAAGAGAGAGATTACACCCCTCTCTAGCTAATTTCACCACTAACTATTGGCACCTTGCAGGTTTTACTGTTCAATTTTAAGAAACAAAGCATCTGTTTGCTGATCATACGCACTAACAGTTCATCACCTTCGGTGCAAATTACAGATTTGAGCCAAGAAGTTCCAGTCATAAAGCGCAATGCATATAAAAATGATTCATCTGTAAATGAACATGGCTGCATGCTTTAGTTCATAAAAAGCTTGGTAGAGAACCTAAAACCACTATTGGTTTTAGATACCACCGATGCAACACTCTAGAAGAGACCTTTGCCATAATATCAGATAAGGCTTTTTGAAGTTTTTGCTTAATCCAAGTCCCATCTAATGCTGGGATAAACATACCCAACTCACACTCACTATTTGCCCTCCACTTATTAGGAGTGGCAATCTATGACGTTTGTTAGACTGGGAGTAGCGTTAAGTGTTTTTAATCCATTAGAATTTATATTAATACCCGAAGAGCTAGAAGGCACAACTGATCAGGAGGGTAGTCGCCATCATCTTTAAACCCAACACTCACCAATACCCACTCAGCGAAACCATGCTATAATGCGCGCGTTTTTAATCGCTCTTATACATTACGCCTCCACTTAGGACGAATCAATTGGATCATCCCTACGCTAAACTAACGCCCGACTTTGTATTGGACGCTGTTGAATCCATTGGCCTACTCAGTGACTCCCGTATTCTGACGCTTAATAGTTATGAAAACAGGGTTTATCAAATTGGTATTGAAGACCAAACACCATTAATTGTTAAGTTTTATCGCCCTCAGCGCTGGACAAACGAGGCCATTCTCGAAGAGCACCAATTCACGAAAGCGTTATTAAAAAACGACATCTCTGTTGTGCCCCCCATGGAGATCAATAACAAAACATTGCACGAATACGAAGATTTTCGCTTTACAATGTTTAAACGCCAAGGCGGTCATGCTCCGGAAATAGAATTTCCTGACACATTGTTCCGTATTGGCCGAAATATTGGCCGAATACATCAAACCAGCGGCACAGAGACATTCGAGCACCGTAAAGATTTTTCAATGGAAGCTTGGGCGATAAACAGCCGCCAATTCTTACTCGATAATGACTTCCTCTCTTTATCGTTATTAAAAGCCTACGAGACGCTTAGTGCTGACCTAATCGATAAAATGTCAACGATTTGGAATGAGGTTGATTACACACCGATAAAACTACATGGCGATTGTCATATTGGTAATATCCTATGGCGAGATGACCTTGCTTTCTTTGTAGATTTTGATGATTGCTGCAATGGGCCGGCTATTCAAGATTTATGGTTAATGCTTTCAGGTGATCGCGCCCTTAAAACACAGCAACTCGTTGAATTAATTGAAGGATATGAAGAGTTTTGCACTTTCGATCCTGCACAATTAAGACTGGTCGAAACACTACGAACCATGCGTATGATACATTATTCGGCTTGGCTTGCGAGGCGCTGGACAGACCCTGCATTCCCTATGCACTTCCCCTGGTTTAATACAGAGCGATACTGGGCGGAACACATATTAGAGCTACGTGAACAGTTTGCCATATTAGATGAAGCGCCATTAAAGCTTCACCCTTAAATAAACACCTTATTTCTATTCGGTATTAAAACCCGATTTTTAAACTATTTGGATCACAATATGAATACGACAAAGCCCGATACCATTAAAACATCCACCGTGGTACTCATTATTTTTGCCACCATTATAATCACCGTTATTGCATTAGATATAAGCGGCGCGATTAAACACAGTGAGAACAAAACAGATGCTCCCGTCGCGGGCTACAAAGTTATTTTTATTGCAAATATGGATGATAATTCTTATCGCTTATCACATAAATCGTCTGACCAAACCGCCATATGCAACGACAGTTATTTGTTTGTGACCTCTGACAATGATCCAGCGATGCAAGGTTTATTAGTTGACTACAAAAATCGTGGCATTCGGTGCAATTAATTTAAGTATGAGCAAGTTATGAAGAAACTAGGCCCTGACACAATTTATGCGTTTCCACATGAAAAAGTAAACGAATTTTCTTTTGACGAAGCCGTTGCACGTGTTTTCCCCGATATGATTAAACGCTCTGTTCCGGGCTATACCACGATCATCCCGATGATTGGCTTAATCACAGAACAATACGCACAAGAAAACTCACACTGTTATGATTTGGGCTGCTCTTTAGGCGCATCAACGCTTGCCATGCGTCATGGTCTTAAAAATAAGCAATGTGAACTGGTTGCAGTAGATAATTCTCCTTCAATGCTTGAACGATGCAATCACTATATTGAGCTCGATAATGACACGACCCCAGTCACACTGCTTTGCGCAGATATTCGTGACTTAGACTTTAAGCCTTGCTCTGTCGTCACCCTAAATTTCACCTTGCAATTTCTTCCACCAGAAGATCGAAGTAAATTGCTACAAAAGATCCAGAATGCACTACTCCCAGGCGGCGTATTGATCCTTTCTGAAAAAATTTGTTTTGACGAACCTGCAGAACAGAGTCATCTTGAAGAGCTTCACTGGTTATTCAAAAAGGCGAATGGCTATAGTGATCTTGAGGTAAGCCAAAAACGTTCTGCATTGGAACAGGTCTTACTACCTGATACCTTGGCTGACCACCAAACAAGGCTTAGTAACACAGGTTTTGACACCGTACACCTTTGGTACCAATGCTTTAATTTTATGTCGCTCATTGCATTTAAAGCCTAGCGACTCAAACCTAACAATATACGAAAACCAAACAGACCAACACAAAAGAGTATCCCTTAGAAATGAATTTTTATCCGCTATTTGATGATCTGTTTGAATTTATGAAAACCAATCAGCTTGCCCCTTGGCTGGATACGTTAATTCCACTATTGAAGCAAAAATTACAAGACAACCCTCACGGCGACCTTAAACGCTGGCAAGCAGCGTTTGACCAACTTCCGGATATTCAAGCTGATCACATCCACTTGAATCAATCACGCGTTGGCGCTAGCTTAAATAGCGCCTTAGAGGAGATAAACCAAAATAATTTAGAAGATGGATTAAAAGGCTTGATGCCTTGGCGTAAAGGCCCTTTTGAATTATTTGGCACACATATAGAAACCGAATGGCGCTCTGACTGGAAGTGGGATCGAATTAAAGAACATATCAGTCCCTTAAAGAACCGCATCATCCTCGATGTAGGTTGTGGCTCAGGTTACCATTGCTGGCGAATGCTAGATCAAGCTCCCCAGCAAGTCATCGGTATTGACCCAAACTTTTTATTTCTATTTCAATTTGAAGCACTCAAAAAATACTGCGGAATCAAAGCGCCTATCCATTTATTACCTGTAAAAATGGAAGATGTTCCTGAAAAATTAGGCGCGTTCGATACGACATTTTCGATGGGCGTTCTCTATCACCGTCGATCTCCCATTGACCACCTAATAGAACTAAGAGACACGCTAGTAAAAGGTGGTGAGCTCGTACTTGAAACCTTAGTATGTGAAGGAGAGTTAGGCTATACATTAATGCCTGAAGATCGTTACGCCATGATGCGTAATGTCTGGTCTATTCCTACCATTCCAACCATGGAACTTTGGCTAAGGCGTGCTGGCTTCGAAAATATCTCCTGCGTCGAAAGCAATCAAACAACCTTAGAAGAGCAACACTCGACCGATTGGATGCAATACCAGTCTCTTAAGGATTTTTTAGATCCAAATGATCTAAATCTGACTATAGAAGGCTACCCGGCACCGAAAAGAGCGACGTTTATTGCTCGAAAAAAATATTAGTACCATTTTACCCCTCTAAAGAAACTTTCTAAAAAATAGCGGGTCATAACCTTTATATCTATAGCTATGACCACGTTTTTTGACGAGATTTTCATGATAAAACTAATAGTACTATTTACTTCACTGATATTTTCTATTACTAGCATTGCAGACCTTACAGCTTCGACTCAGATCAAAACAGTTAACAAAATCAATAACCAACAAGCTAAAAAAGTAATCATGTTTAGCGCAACTTATTGCCCTAACTGCCTCAATGCAAAGAAGTTTCTATCTTCCCAGAACATTCCATTTATGGAGTTTGATATTGAAAAATCGACAGCAGCAAGAAACTACTTCGATAAATTGGGCGGGCGTGGAACCCCTTTTCTCTTGGTAAACAACCATCCAATTCAGGGGTTCAACCAAGCAGAGTTCTGGCATTATTATAAAGAATAATAATGCCGCGCTTTACATCATAGCTATTTAGCCAAAGAGATCGTCATTTAAGCGTATTTTTACACCATAAAGGCAATAAATAGGCTGCTTACGGGGGGGGACTTATCTAGCTTAAAGTTTCCGCCAAATAGTAGGAGTAGCTAGGGTCGAGAGCAAAATAGCAGGCAAAAAAACCAAGGGAAAGTCAATCCACCAGTGAGTGTGAGGTAATTGACCAAAAATCATTTCAAGCATGTGACTAACAGCATGGGCAATCATAAAGAAGGTGACTCCAAGATAAACCGGACGGCACTTTTCCAAATTACTTGCACACCAAATTAAACCGAGCCCAAATGTAAAGTACGCCGCTGCAACATCATGAATAAAATGATTATTCGGTGCGCCTGTCGCTGCCAAGTCAGAAGGAATAGTAATAAACCAATGATGAGCAGAAGCTGCCATCCAGAAAGCATTGGCGATCATTAACGCACCGCCAACGCGGAAGAACAACTGAACCCATACTCTGAAAGCTCCCGGCATCCTCATCCTCCTTTCGTCAAAGGGGCCAGCTAAATGCTAACCTCTTCAACCTCTACTTTTTCTTCGCATAAATATTCAAATAGTTCTTGAAACTGAAGTGTCAGCGCATGCTTTGGTGCAAAATAAACCAATGGCTTTGAAGCTTGATGCGATTCTTTCATTTTAATAGACGAAGTTAGCTTGACAGGTAACACAGGCATACCTTCATCAATCAGTTCTTGAACCAGCTTAGTCGGTAGACTTGCGCGTGGCTGAAATTGGTTAACGACTATCCCCTCAACTTCCAGAGATTCATTGTGATCCTCCTGAATATCCTGCAATTCACCTAATATATGGTAAAGCGCTTGGCGAGAGAAATCATCACAATCAAAAGGAATCAGTACTTTATCTGTCGCAATCAATGCAGAACGAGTATAAAAGTTAAGTGCTGGTGCGGTATCAATAATAATTTCATCAAATTGATTTTCTAACGCTTTAAGCGCATTTTTTAACTTAAATATTTTATGCTTTGCTTCCAGTTTACCTGCCAAAAAATCTAATTCAGGATTGGAAGGTAAAACAAACAGATTTTCAAAAGGCGTTGCGTGCACATATTCAATGGGATCTTTTTGAAACATATTGAAAGACAGTGTTTGCTCAAAAAATTCTGCTACATTATTTTTCAAGTCGGCTGCGGGGTGACCCATTAAATAATGCGTAGAGTTCCCTTGTGGATCAAGATCAACAACCAAAGTACGCCGACCTTCTGCTGCGCTAACAGCAGCTAGATTACACGTTATACTTGATTTACCAACGCCCCCCTTTTGATTAAAAACGACACGAATCATGATCTTACTCCTCTATTTTTATGCTGTTTAATGATGATCTACGTGCCATTAACACGTCTCACCAGTGAAGAATTTTTTTAACAAATGGTACTGTAAGTTTACGCTTTTCAACTAAAGATGCCTGATCTAATGTATCTAACACATCAACTAACTCGCTTAAATTTCGTCCACTGCGCTTGATGATATATGAGGACACCTCTTCCTCTAAGCGTAAACCTTTCTGTATGGCTAAATCTCTTAACAACGCCTCTTTTTCTTGATCAATAAGCGAAACCAACGTCAGCAATAATCCGGACTTCAACCTTGAGCTTAAGTCAGGTAATACAACTGCCAAGTGTTCGGGGACGGACTTTGAACTTAGTAATAATTGCTGGCCTGTCATTTTGAAGTGATTAAATAAGTTAAACAAGCTTTGTTCACACTCATTTGTGGTTAACCAACTATCTATATTTTCTAACACGACCAATGAGTAGCTATCAAGTCCTTCAAACAATACATCGACATCATCATTCTCAACAAATTCGTCCATTGAAAAATAACACACTAAACCTTCATGGTACGCTTCGAAATAAGACATCGCAGCATACATTAAGTGGGTTTTCCCCGACCCGCTTGGCCCTGCAATATAAATCAGCGTCTCGTCATGCTGCTCTAGAGCTTGCTTCAATAACGATACACATTTTTCATTCGCATCCCCTAAGAAGTTATCAAAAGATGCATCCTGTCTCTGTAAAACTGGAAGTGCTAATTGCTCATTTGGACTCGTTCTATTTAGCTTTGAGTACATGCCACCCTCTCCACGTCCAAACACCAATATAATGCAAACCACTAAACAGCGTGACGCCAGCAACCACCCAAAGGCCGTTCGTCACAACGCTTTCAGGCATAGGGATTTCAGCAAGCTGTACGATCACCACTAATACGTAAATAATTTGAGACATCGTACAAGCTTTACCAAACCAGGATGGTTTAATCTCATAATGACTAATAAAATAATGATAACTAAGCGCACCACATACAATAACTAGATCACGGCCTAGTATTAAGCAGACTAACCAAATCGGAATCTGGCTCGTCCAAGCTAGCATCACATAAGCCGTTATTAAGAGTAGTTTATCGGCTAACGGATCTGCAATTGCACCAAAACGGGATTTCCAATTAAATTGACGCGCTAGAAAACCATCCACGCCATCTGACAAGCCAGCAAAGAAAAAGACGACCAAAGCCTCAATATATTGATGTTCCAATACAAACATCGCAAAGGGCGCGATCAAAATAATTCGAATGATCGTTAAAACATTGGGAATCTGATTTGCAGGTAACATCCAATATGCCTGAGTTGCTATTTTTTATCTAAATTTTGGGATTTATCTAAAAACAAAGAATTACCGGAAGACCAAATATAAAACTCGGTATCATTTGTAAAGATATCTTGCTCACTCGTATATTCTTGAAACTGAAACACTTGCGTGTCTTGATATTCATCTTTTAGAACATCAAATTCCGAGACCTCCACGTCGCCCTCTACAGTATTGTGTGACGATCTAGCGCGTAAATCTTTTTTTAGTCGCCCACCTAAATCTACATGCTCAAAAAATTGATTTTTTGAACCAAGTAACGTTACTTGATAGCCTGCACGACCACTACGCACCCACGCCATTTTCATTGCAGTTACAGGTGGCAAACTAGTGAGATACCGCTGAATTTCAATATAGTCTGCGAATGTATTTACTTGGTCTACCTCGAGATTCATCACCCCTCCGTCTTCACCAGGAATTTTCGAAATGGCATAATGTGATGATAATTTTGCAGCCAAGTCTGATACGAGCACCTCTAATAAACTAGGTAAGGTACTATCATATTGAGCACCCACCTCAAGAGTCTGCTTAAGATTTAACGACCAATTACCTGACCACAATCCGTCTTCTGATTGATAAACCCTCATCATCACCACAGCATCAGCATGATAACGCTCAGAGGCTTGACCAACCGACTCAGGGAACAAGCCCCAAAGGTCATCAATCTCTATGCCACTGACATCTTGTAAATCAGCAACCGGAAGATAAAGCGGGACACCTCGCTGATCACCTAAAAGTAATAAGTTTTCAACTAACTCGCTCACATCTGACGTCCCCACTATTGAACGCTCACCCTCTCGCTCATAAGCGATCCAAACGAGCACAGAAGGTCGTACTTTTCCCCAGATAGCCAGGCCATGATCTGCCATTTTCTCTTCAACTATCGATGATGCAAAAGAAACATCCAAAAGATAAGGTAAAGGTGAAGTAATTCCTTCTATTTTATCCGTGTCTATTAAATCAACACTGTCAGCCTCTCCATCCTTTTCAAGCGCTTTAACATCATCTTCCATAGACTGATTTTGTATAAATTCTTGATAGGCTGGGTTTGCACGATAACTAAAGGTTTGAACCAACGGTTCGGCAGGTAGCAGTGAGTTTATGAAATAAGGTCGAGTAACTTCATCATACTGCCCACTTACTTTAACCAAGACGATACTTAGTGCTTGGTCAAAAGCTAATAATCGATCACGCTTCTGCTGAGAAGCAATCGGCACAGAGGCTGAATAAAGTTTATTAATCTGAACTGCATTAGCTGGGGTGTAACTCCCCAGAATGAAACTAAAAAGGAATAAAAGAGCTGAATATTTAGACAATGAGGGCGCCATTCGATCGTTATGCCAAAAGTGTATGACATAATATTCGTCTACTTTGGATAAAACAATATCAAGTATCTAGCTGAATGCTATTATTTGTTAAATTAAGTACTCAAATCTAACGTTTCCATCACAATAAATCATAGTTTTATAAAGAATAGCCTCAAGGGCTTCTTTTCTTTATTCGTGTTCTGCAAACTAAGCCTATTGAAGATTTTATAAAAATAATTTGCACCACATAAAATATGTGGGCATTTATTTTAATATTTTAATAACTTAATCCCTGAGAGAATATTCATGAGAAACACTCAATTTTTTTTATTATTAATCGGTTTGCTCACAATCACCTCAAGCGCTACAGCCGATAAAGCCATCTTTGCAGGTGGCTGTTTTTGGTGCATTGAGTCCGATTTTGAGAAACTTGAAGGTGTTAACGAAGCTATTTCTGGATTTACCGGCGGCACGATCAAAAACCCAATATATAATGGGAACCATCGTGGGCATTACGAAGCTGTTGAAGTCGATTATGACCCAAACATTGTAAGCTACCAAGATTTGCTAGACCACTTCTGGGTGAATATTGACCCCTTTGATGCAAGAGGACAATTTTGCGATAAAGGGCATAGCTATTTAAGCGCTATTTTCGTTGCTAATGAAAAGGAGAAAACACTCGCCCAAAACTCACGCAAAAAAGTTGTAAACCAATTCCCTAACCAAACAGTAGTAACTCCTATTATTAATACTTCACAGTTCTACCCTATTAAGGGAAACGAAAGCTATCATCAGGATTACTACAAAAACAACTCTGTTCGCTACAATTACTATCGCTGGAGCTGTGGTCGCGACCAGAGACTAGAAGAAATTTGGGGAGAAAAAACCAGCGCACTCTAATATACTATCACTTTGGCGAACACCACAGTAAGTTCATAAACCATATGCATCGTAGTTCTTAATATCAGACAGTTCTTAAGGTCAGCATAAACATTTGCACACGCAATTTTTATGCTGACCTCAAGTGATATAAACTTGGTTTATACAGCCTTCGAGTTCGCACTAAAGCATGTATTCTAAAAAAGCTTTGCTAACGCAGCCTGACAAGCCGATCTTTCGTACATACGGTTTTTATACTCTCTAAACCCATCTTGAAGTTCAAACTTAAAGTTTTCTGCCCAAGTAAGCGTATGCGCTACTAGAACATCAGCCATTGTAAATTGGTCCCCCATTGCAAACTCAGGTTCCGCACCAATCAGATTTTTAAGTGCTTCTTGCGATTTATCAAATTCCCACCGTGTCGTTTCCAATATTTGCGGAACACGCCATTTCTCGGGAAGAGCGAATCGATGCTTTCCATTTGTCCACAAAGGCTGTTCAAGGTCAGTCAGTACAAAAAAGGCAAGTTGGTCATATAATGCTCGATCGATGCCCCCAGCCTGAGGAATTAAATTTGAAGAAACATCTTTTGTTGCAATGTAATTTACGATCGCAGCACTCTCCGTAAGAACTAATTCTCCGTCAATCATCGTAGGCACTTTACCTTGATAATTCAATTGACGATAAGCACTCCCACCAGAACCATTATCACCCGCCCCACCAAACTCAACTTCAACATATTCATACTCTACGCCCGCTTCTTCAGCCGCCCATATAGTTCTAAATGATCTAGACTTACCCACACCGTATAATTTCATAAAACCTCTGTTAATCAACTCGTGTCACACAATCTTTTGGTTAGTTTACGCACTCCAGACTCACTTTTATATTTTTTGACACAAAACAATATTACAGTATTAGATCAACACCGAAAATGACAAGAATATTTCTTTTCATAGGCCAACTTTGTTTACTGAAAGCAAGCCTGTATAGATACAAATATTTAAGTATGTTTAGGATAAAACAATCATCGCTACGTGCTTTATCTCATTTCTACACTACAATTTTAAGAAAATCTAAAACATACATCACCTAGAATCTTCAAATCACTAAAAGAGAACCCTACATGAAGCTTTTCTCACTATTGAGCCTTATTCTTATCACCTTATGCTTATCTGCGTGTGGTAAAAAAGAAACGCCTCCTGTAGAAATCGCAATAAATCCCTGGCCTGGCTATGAATTTCTTTTTTTAGCTGAACAAAAAGGGTTTTTCAAAGAGGTTGAGCTAAATGCTAAATTGGTTCAGCTAGGCTCTCTTTCGGATGCCCAACGCTCTTATGTCAATGGTTACACCGACGGTATGGCTAGCACCGTTATAGAAGCTGTTCAAGCACAGGTTTTAGGGAACAAACCATTAGAAATTGTAATGGTGCCGGACTACTCAAACGGTGGTGATGTCATCATCGCTCGTAAAGAGTTTTCAAATATATCTGAGTTGAAAGGTAAGAATATTGGTTGTGAGGTTTCATCATTAGGCATTTTTTTACTTCAAAGAGCTTTAGTAAAGGCAGGTTTAAGCCTGAATGATGTCAACATCGTCAATGTTGAACAAATGAATGGTGAAAGCCTTATGCAGAGTAAGGCAATCGATGCATTTGTTAGCTACCCTCCAGTTTCAATAAATATCCTTAAACAAGATAAATTTCATAAAGTATTTAGTAGCGCAGAAATACCAAAAGAAATAATTGATACCATCTCAATATCCAAACAAGCATTGGCACAAAACCCAGGCTTTGTACCCAAACTTCATAAAGTCTGGCAAATGGCTTTAGATTATCACCATAGCAACCCTGAAGATGCTTTAAAAATAATGGCTCAAAGAGAAGGAATATCATCTGAAGACTTTGAAGGTGTGTTATCCGATCTAAAAGTCGTGAATCTTGAAGGTCAAAAAGAAATTTTCCAATCTCCAGAAAAATTACAACAATCAGTAACTGAGGTTTGCAAAACACTCGTGAACATCGATGCGATTAATGCAAACTGTGAAAAATTACCAAATTTTGTCTATAAGGGAGCGCTTTAATAGTCATGAATTCATTCGGAATCCATAAATAATGTTATGGATCAAAAAGTTAAATTCATCTCTGACACTGAAGCTCACTCTACCCATCATGGGAGTGGGTTTAGTGTTACTAGTCACCTTAGTCACGGTATATAAATACCAAGCAAACAAAACGTTACTGAATCAATTTCAAGTAATCACTAAGAATGTTTCTGACTCGCTCGTAATTGCAACAGAAACTGACGCAAAACCTGCCAATTTATTTAGAGTCGTAGGCTCTTTAGCTGCTCGCAATAATATATTACGCTTAGTTGTCATTGATCAATTTGAAAACACGATAGATTCAGATAATTATCATCAAAACATTGGTTTGAGTGTTAAGAAAGGTCTTAACGCCATCGACTACGATATTTTTTTACAACTGAAAAAAAACACAAGTGATGTTAAGCCATATTTAATTAAGAACAATGTTTTCTACAATTTAACGACTGTTCATATGATTAACCCAAAGGTTAACCGCCTAAGAAAATACTATGTTTTTATAGCCCATAATGAGTCCGAAGCACTAAACCAAGCCTCTACGGATTTAGTCAACTTCTCATTTTTGTTTGGCTTTGGCATTCTAATCATGTTTATTACACTTTATCTAGTACAGAGAAAAGTATTATTAATACCATTGAGCAATATAAACAAAACATTCAATCAACCTGACCAACTCATTTCGCCAACATATGAAAAAGGTTTCAGCAATGATGAATTAGGCTTACTGGCAACAAATTATAATGAGCTTGTTAAAGCCAAACTACTTAGGGATTCTGAACTTGCAAATGCCAGGCGATATATTGAAGGGATTACCGAAGCCTCTCCGATGCTGCTTGCCTACGTTGATGCGAAAAGGCACTACCAATTCGTAAACAAACGTTATATAGACTGGTTCCAAAAGCCCGCACAAAGCTACATTGGTCAGCACATGGCTAAAGCTGTTGATGAAGAAATTTATCAACAAATCGCTCCTTATATAGATCAGGTGTTATCAGGTCAACAAGTAATCTTCGAAAAAGCTTTACCCTTCGAAAACCAGCCCACTAAACATATAAAAGCCAGCTACTTACCTGATGTCAATGAGCAAAAAATTGTACAAGGATTTTTCATTTGCATTGAAGACATCACTGACACAAAAAACTATGAGATTCAGCTTGCTGAATTCGCTAATAATCTAGAGTTTAAGCAAATTGCGCTTGAAGATGAAAAACGCGTTGCAGAAGAAGCGCTTAAAATAAAATCTGAATTTCTTGCGAGTATGAGTCATGAAATCAGAACCCCTATGAATGGGGTATTAGGCATGCTCACCTTGTTAATGGACACCGAACTGACTGCAGATCAAATACATAAAACCTCTCTAGCGAAATCAAGTGCAGAGTCTTTACTTACTTTAATCAATGACATATTGGATTTTTCTAAAATTGAATCTGGAAAAATTGACTTTGAAGACATTGATTTCGACTTATCCAAAATGCTTGGTAACCTCACTGAAACTTTTGGCAAGCAAGCACAAGATAAAGGCGTCGAGTTAGTTTTAGATACGACTGAAATAGAGCTTTCGATGGTAAAAGGTGACCCTAGTCGAATTCGCCAAGTGCTGACCAACTTAGTAAGCAACGCCATTAAATTTACCCACGATGGCGAAATAATCATCACGGCTAATCTTTATGAAGACTTTGATGATTCACTCAACCTTTTATGTGAAGTAAAGGATACAGGCATCGGTATTCAACAAGATAAGCTCGATAAAGTTTTTGAATCGTTTACTCAAGTAGACGCCTCTACTACCCGCAAATATGGCGGCACAGGTTTGGGCCTAGCCATTGCAAAACGATTATGTCAGCAAATGGAGGGCGATCTCCATGCAAAAAGCGAAGAAGGGAAAGGTAGTAGCTTTAAGTTCACGATTAAATTACTTCCCTGTGAAACCCCACTGACTAGCCTCCCCCATATTAACTTAAAAAAATCAAACGTTATTATCGTCGATCACAATAAAGCGAGTAGACAAGTTCTATCCTCACAATTAATTCGATTAGGCGCACAAACTCAAGAATCATCATTAGGATCTGAATCGCTTACCTTGCTAGAAACAGCAATATTATCAGATCAAGAAAACATCGTATTCATTGACATGCAACTACCCGAAATGGGTGGATTAGAGCTCGCCACTCAAATACGTAAAAATGCCAAGTTAGACGCCTTCAAATTGATCGCGATGGTCCCTTTAGCCACCCCTCATAACAGAGATTTCTATGAAACTAGTGGCTTCCAGACCTACATATTCAAGCCGCTTACAGACTCGAGTTTACGAACTGCACTCTCCCTCGTTTCAACCCCTTCCTTTAGCCGTGATGTAGGCCAAGAAACGGAAAATAAGCTTACAAGCGATCTGCCCATTGAAGATACAACCAATATAAACTGGCCAGCAAACACCCGAATTTTGCTCGTTGAAGACATTCATATAAACCAATTGATTGTTCAAGGTCTTCTTGGAGCACTAGAGCTGACTTGTGACATCGCCATAAACGGGTTAGAAGCACTTAAAACGCTTAAAGATGCAGACGAAGCTTACGATATCATTTTTATGGATTGTCAAATGCCTGAAATGGATGGATACAAAGCCACTGAAGCGATAAGGCTAGGACAAGCAGGAGAATTTTCTACGTCTACTCCTATTATTGCAATGACGGCCAATGCAATGAAAGGCGACGAGGAAAAATGCCTCGCCGCGGGCATGGATGACTACATCAGTAAACCCATTGAGCCAGAAACACTCAAAAATAAATTAGTTGAATGGCTAATAAACAGGCGCTAGCTTCTAGCTTTCAACTAGCCCACCTTAAGACTTTGCAAAATAATGGCAGTATTCATGAAGTGTTTTCATGCTTTTTCAATACAACTACACTTAAATTTGTTGTTATTGAGCAATAAATTGTAAAAAACTCAGAATTGGTTACAAAGAGAATTTGGCGAGTTCTGCAACAACTGGTAGAATCCGCGCTCCGTAGTATGATGCTCATTCATTAGGTTATTCAAATTATGACAGACAACACCAACTCAAACTCAACACCTTCTTTAAGCTACAAAGATGCAGGCGTCGATATCGATGCTGGCAACGCGCTCATTGAGCGAATAAAAGGGGTCGCTAAACGTACTCGTCGCCCTGAAGTAATGGCTGGTTTAGGTGGTTTTGGTGCAATGTTTGAATTACCAAAAGGGTACGATGAACCCGTACTTGTCTCAGGAACCGATGGTGTTGGCACAAAGCTTTGTTTGGCCATGACACTAAACAAACACGATACAATCGGCATCGATCTAGTTGCGATGTGCGTAAATGATTTAATTGTTGGTGGTGCGGAGCCATTATTCTTTTTAGATTATTACGCTACCGGAAAATTAAATATTGATATCGCTGCCAATGTTGTCGAAGGTATTGGAAACGGCTGCGAGATGTCTGGCTGTTCACTTGTCGGTGGTGAAACCGCTGAAATGCCCGGAATGTATGAAGGCGATGACTATGACTTAGGTGGTTTCTGTGTTGGTATTGTTGAAAAGTCTAAAATTATTGATGGCAGCAACGTTAAAGCGGGTGATGCCTTAATTGGTATTGCATCTTCAGGCCCTCACTCAAATGGCTATTCATTAATTCGTAAAATCATTGAAGTGTCTGGGGTTGAGCTTAACCAACCAATGGGTGACACCGATTTAGCAAGTGCTCTCATGGAACCTACCCGAATTTATGTTAAGCCCCTACTTAAACTAATCAAAGCTTTACCCGTAAACGCACTTTCTCACATCACAGGCGGCGGCTTACTTGAGAATATACCAAGAGTATTACCTGAAAGCGCCAAAGCCGTGATTGAAACTAGTAGCTGGGAATTTCCTGAGGTATTCAAGTGGTTACAAAGCGCAGGCAATGTAAACAATACTGAAATGTATCGAACCTTTAACTGTGGCGTTGGAATGGTGGTCGCTGTACCAGCAGACCAAGTAGATGCCGCGATTGAATTACTTGAAGCCGAAGGCGAAAAAGCTTGGAAAATTGGCTCGATTGAAAACGCTGAAGCCAATGAAGAACAAGTTGAATTACGCGGTTTAGAAGCTTAGGCAGGGGTAGCAATAATGGAAGGTAGAGATCCTGTTATCGTTGTGCTTATTTCAGGTAGTGGCAGTAATCTTCAAGCTTTAATTGATGCTGTCGAAAGAGAAGAAATAATGGGCAACATCAAAGCCGTTATTTCTAACAAGGCCGATGTACTTGGTCTAGAACGCGCTAAAAAAGCAGGGATCGATACTCATATTGTTGACCATAAAAAATATGATAGTCGCGATGTATTTGATGGCGCGTTAATTCGTCAAATTGAGCAATATAAACCCGATCTGATTGTTTTAGCGGGTTTTATGCGTATTCTGACCGACAGTTTTGTACGGCGCTACGAAGGAAAAATGCTTAACATTCACCCATCATTGCTACCAAAGTACCCAGGGCTGAATACTCACCAGCGCGCGCTGGATGCAGGAGATACAGAACACGGTGTAACTGTTCATTTTGTCACAGCAGAACTTGATAGCGGACCTAACATCATTCAAGCAAAGGTTACGACACTTAAGCAAGATACTGCTGAAACGTTAGCAAAACGAATTCAGCAGCAAGAACACGCTATTTACCCAATTGCCGTTAAATGGTTTGTAGATGGTCGCTTAACGATGGATGCCAATCATGCTCTTTTAGACCAAAAAACATTACCAGAAACCGGTCTAATACTCGAAAGCCCGCAAACCATCCACTAGACTGTGTTATATCAAGTACTGATTTTATACACAAGTAGCTTTGAAAGTCGGAGTATTTTCCAAGCTACAGTGAATTTTGCTCATCTCGGAAGGATACCGTTATGCCTGCGTTCATATTAGCACTTCTCTCGTCCCTACTATCTTTATCGGTATTTAGCACTGAACTCCTTCCTCATAAAGCAACTTATACTGCCAAAATAAAGAAAGGCCTTAGTATGAAGGGCGAAGCCGTACGTGAGTTAAAACAACTCAAAAATGGCCAATGGCTGTATCGTTTTGATGTTGATTCTATTGCAGCAGATATAAAAGAATCAACCACCTTCAGCTGGCAAGATAACCAAATTACGCCACAAAATTACAAGTACGAACTATCGCCCTTTTTAGCGTCTAAACGAAAGAGAAAAGTAACTTTTAATTGGCAACAGAAAACGGTCCGAAGCTCCTACAAAGATAAAAAATGGACTTTAGATGCGATCCCAATTAATAGCCAAGATCGTCTAAGCTATCAATTACAGATGCTTGTTGATGTAAAATCTGGCAAGCGAAATATGGTTTACCCTATTGTCCACAAAGGAAAAATTAAAGACGGTCATTTCCAGACATTGCGTGAAGAACCACTCAAAACAGCGCTTGGAACACTCAACAGTGTTTTGGTTGAAAAAGTAAGAGCAACAACTAAAAAGCGTAAAACACTGTTATGGTTTGCCAAAGACCATCCCTTTTTATTACTAAAAATGAACCAAGTTGAGAAAGATGGTGACGAGTATGAAATTAATATAAAAGAAGCTGAAATTAACGGTACTCAGATAAAGCCCTCTAATTAAAAGGCTACCTCAATTTAACGCCCAACGTTTTACTAGCGAACACCCACTTTAACTATCATAAGGCCCGCCTTTTAAATTTTTATACAGATCTCTATTTGCCTTAAGCTCACCACGTTCAAGCTTTTTCGTAATGCCTGCTCCTACTTCAGGCACCAACTCTTTGGCATGTATTTCTTCATTACAGACATTACAGACACACTTAGGGTGTGTCACATGCCCACAGTTTTCATGAATAAAATTTATCGGTGCGCCATCTCCATCACAAGCCCATTGATCGCCCCACTGCACAATTGTCATGAGCACTGGATAAAGGTCTAAGCCTTTTTGAGTTAAACGATATTCATACCGAGAACGTTTCTCATCATAAAGCACCTTATCCAATATTCCTTCCTCTACTAAGCGAACTAGACGATCAGATAGTCGGTGTTTCGTAATACCTAAAGAAGCCTGAAACTCAGAGAATCGACGAATCTTTCTGAATGAGTCACGAATAATAAGCAAGGTCCAACGGTCACCAAAAACAGCTAAAGCTCTAGCAATAGAACATACCTGAGTATCAATTTCTTCCCAACGCATACACACCCCATCAATTTAGAAATGAATCATTTTTTGTGCTTATTTTTAATATAAAACAAATTATAGCTTGACAGGTTCCACAATGGAACCGTAATATTAACCCAAGGTTCCAAAACAGAACCTTGATAGACGAATGTATTTTAATTTAAACAGCTCAATCGATAGTTTAGAACATTACACAGGACCATTACTTTAAGTGCCATTAAACAAATTAAGGGCATCTTATCCGGTCTCTAAACGCGACACACGAGGTAACTAACATGTTATTTATTAAAACGTTTATGAAGTGGTTTGATCACGAGATCGGGCTAGACAAGATTGGTCAAGGCTTAGTTTTAAACTTAAAAGCAAGTGATTTAAACCTAGAAACGAGTGACTTGAACTTAGACACAGACGATTTAGATTAATTAGCTCTAAATCGCACAAAGATTTTTATTTGAAAAGAAAATAGATACAGAGGTATATATTATGTTCGGATTTCCATTTGTTACCAGTTTGATCGTTGTTATGGGTTTAGTAACGGCATTTTCATTCATCATCAATAAAGGCATAAAACTCAATTCCAAAGACAGCGGACAAATGAGTCTGAGTACAAAAGCGAAAAATGTCGCTCATGCTCCTGCTTAAAACATCACTTTAGCAATCAACCTTTATAGGTTGATTGCACATCTATTAAACTATCCTCTCACCTTTTAGCTAACACTTAAAATTTCATAACAATGCGAATTAGCGCCGACTACCAATTCGAACTCATCGCCTTTTTCTCGCTTTAATAAAACCGCTCCAATGGGCGATGAAGGCGTAATAATTTTAATTTCTTGCTCCATATTATTCTCATAATAAGAAACCGTCAGCCCGCCGGCTTTTGGCCCTAAAAATAGCTTTTGCTCGTCACCCTGTTCATTAACAATATGAATGAGTGCACCTAATGAAATAGATGAAGCATCAGAAACTTCACCTTTTGCTAATAACTTATACGCGACGATATCCTCTTCACACTCTGCAACTCGCCGAGCTTGTCCTTGCGCTAAATAAGAGGCTTCCAGACCGAGTGTATCGTATTTGTTTTCAGCAACATTTTCATCCGCGGTCGCTGTTTTATAAGCCTCCATCGCCGCACTAATTGCCTGCTGACGAATAGATTCAAGTGTGGTTAATATTTTATCTAACAATAATTGTTTGTTCATATATATGATTTAAGACCATGTAGTAAAATTTTCAGGCCAATTATATTCGCCTGTTAAAATATATATAAGTATATTTATTCATAAGGCTCGCCAATACGCAAAAACAACCAACCCTTAACAAATGATAACGACACCAGCCATTTTTAAAGCAATACTATAGGACGATTACGATAGAGACCAAATATCACCCTGATGATCACTTAAAACATACACTATAAATCAGGGAATACACCATGTTTGATGAGCATTCCATTGGAGCAATTTATGACGACAGCTAACCCGCACTTTCCAAAACTATTTGAACCACTTGATTTAGGTTTTACGACACTTCGAAACCGTGTAATTATGGGGTCAATGCACACGGGATTGGAAGAACATAAGGACGGCATACAACGAATGGCTGACTTCTTTGCTGAGCGTGCCCGTGGCGGTGTTGGACTCATCGTAACAGGTGGTTTTGGACCAAATGCGGTTGGTGCAACGCACCCTGCGACCAATTTAATCAAAAGTGATGAAGACGCACTGAAACATAAGCCTATTACCGACGCCGTTCATAAAGAAGACAGTAAAATTTGTATGCAAATTTTGCATACGGGTCGTTATGCCTTTAATCCTAAATCTGTTGCGCCTTCTGCTGTTCAGGCACCAATTAACCCTTTTAAACCGAAAGAGTTAGACGAAGATGGTATTGAGGAACAAATTCGTGACATCGTTCAACTAGCCGTTTACGCACAAGTTGGCGGTTACGATGGTGTAGAAATTATGGGCTCTGAAGGTTACTTCATTAACCAGTTTCTATCCAAGCGTACAAACCACCGTGATGACCGCTGGGGTGGGGATTACGAAAACCGAATGCGTTTAGCGATTGAAGTTGTTCGTCGTACACGTGAAGCCGTAGGCAAAGACTTCATCATTATTTATCGTCTTTCGATGCTGGATCTAGTGGAAGGTGGCAGCACGTATGATGAAGTTCTTCAATTAGGTAAAGCTATTGAGAAAGCAGGTGCAAGCATCATCAACACTGGTGTTGGTTGGCACGAAGCGCGTATCCCTACCATTGCGACAAAAGTACCACGCGCAGCTTTTACTTGGGTAACAGCTAAATTTCGCAAAGAATTAAGCATCCCGCTCATTACTTCAAATCGTATCAATACCCCTGAAGTTGCCGAAGAAGTATTACAGCGCGGCGATGCTGACATGATTTCTATGGCACGCCCATTCTTAGCTGACCCAGCATTTGTTGAAAAGGCACAGGACGGAAAAAGCGACGAAATCAATACCTGTATCGGCTGTAACCAAGCTTGTTTAGACCATGTATTCAGTGGGAAAATGACTAGTTGTTTAGTTAACCCTAGAGCTTGCCATGAATCAGATATCGTTATAAACCCAACAGAAGCCAAAAAGAAGCTTGCTGTCATCGGTGCTGGCCCTGCTGGCCTCTCATTTGCAACCACAGCTGCTCAACGTGGCCACGACGTAACGCTATATGATTCAGCAAACGAGACAGGCGGACAATTTAATGTTGCAAAGCAAGTACCGGGTAAAGAAGAGTTTTTTGAAACCATTCGTTACTTCAACAAGCAAATTGAGCTAACCGGCGTTAATCTTCAATTAAACACACGAGTCAGTGCCGCAGATCTTGATAACGGCGGTTTTGACGAAGTGATTCTTGCCACAGGTATTGTTCCTAGAACACCAGAGATCGAAGGCGTAGACCATCCAAAAGTACTAAACTATTTAGATGTTCTAAAGCATAAGAAAGAAGTGGGTAAAAAAGTAGCGGTTATTGGTGCCGGTGGTATTGGCTTTGATGTTTCAGAATACCTAAGCCATGAAGGTGAAGCGACCAGCCAAAACATTGAAGCATTCATGAAAGAATGGGGTGTTGATATGACCCTTCAAGCACGCGGTGGTATCGAGGGCGTTAACGCTGAAACACCAAAATCACCAAGAGAAGTTTATCTGTTACAACGAAAAGCTTCAAAAGTTGGTAATAAGCTAGGAAAAACAACGGGATGGATTCATCGTACAGGCCTTAAAAACAAAGGCGTAAATATGATTCCAGGTTGTAGCTACACTAAAATCGATGATCAAGGCATTCACATCACCTTTGGTGACAGATCAGAAATACTCGACGTAGATAATGTCATTATCTGTGCCGGTCAGGACCCTTTACGTGAGTTAGTGGATGGCCTAAAAACGCCTCACCACTTAATTGGTGGCGCAGATGTGGCAGCTGAACTCGATGCTAAGCGCGCAATCGATCAAGGTGTACGTTTAGCCGCTCAGATCTAATATTCAAGTCAATTATATGACAAAAATAAAAGGCAGTTTAGTTACCTAAACTGCCTTTTCTAATTCTATTAATTACTTTGTTGCGCCAAACTTTTATCTTAAACTCAAAGTTTATATAAACAGAAACTAACGTTAAGATTCAGGCTCACTTACGACAGTGTTACGACCATTAGACTTTGCTCGGTACAAACAATTATCCGCTCGTTCAATCAAACAATGCGCGGAATCGTCCTCTCGAATCAAACTCAAGCCTCCAGATAAGGTTACCTTACCCAACTTGCGCCCTTGCTTATTCAAGGTTAATTTTTGGTTAGCGACCGCCTGAATAATTGCATTCGCAACGGACAAACCACCTTGATGGTTCGTATTTGGTAAAATGACTGCGAATTCCTCGCCACCGAAACGTGCTACAAAATCACCACCTTTAATGCTTTTTTTAATCATCTGTGCGACAAAGCGCAACACACGATCACCGACTAAATGACCATGTTTATCATTCACCAACTTAAAACGATCAATATCAAGTAATAACAAACAATGTTCTGACTTCTTATGAGCGCTTTTATTTTTAATTAATGTTTCTAACTCTCGATCAAACGCACGCCTATTTGCCACGCCAGTTAAAGCGTCTTCCAGCGCCTCCTCACTCAGCCGCTCTAAACATTTTTGCATCTCTTCAATTTCATCATTTAATTCCACTATATTGTTCTGAGCTTTTTTATGCGATGCCCTGCACTTTTGGGTCTCCGATACTAATGAACCGACGAGTTGGTTTAAGGCGTTAATATCAGGGTCTTGCTGTAAACGTTCCTCGCATGAATTTAGCACTTTCTCATAATCACCCATTCCTTGATCAAGCTCATTTAAGTGCCCATGAAGCAACTCTATGAGTGATCGAATTGCATTCCTAACTTCAATTAACTGGTGATCTGCACCGCTACCAAAAAAGCGTTCATATAGCACACTGTTTGCTTCAGCAGTAAACGGTATAGCTTCTTTTAAGTATTTGTTTAACGCAACGGTTAAATCAGGCTTTCTACCTGAGAAGTAATCATACCAAATACTATAATTTTCGGGGGTTGCTGGAATATTAAGTTTCTTAAGCTTTGACACAGCTTTACGCAGCCATTCAACACTTTGCTGTAGCTCGGATAGCTCAAGCTCAGACAACTGAAGCTCAGATGCCTGTTGTTTAGATAACTTTCCCGGCTGATTACCCTCTTTAGTCTGAGCTTCAGAAGATTTACGGGTATCCCTTTTCATAACTTTACACTCCACATAACTGATGCATTACTCGATTCCCTTCAAATAGTGGACTTTGATATTAAATCTAGAACTTATCTAGCATATGTCAATTTTCAACATGCAATCCTTGAAGTAATTGCACATTATTACTTAGTTAGTGGCCTCTTAATTATACAAACAAAAGAATTATAGAGTTAGAATGTGTGCTGATGGCTCAATATTCTCTTATAATAAAAACGATTAAATATGAATCGTTTTTATTATACTGCCAAATTTTGAAGTTTTTTTGGAAAACATATGTCTGATAGTGAAGAAAATCTGAAAACATGGGAAGCACTGGCCACTAAACAAATGAAAGGCCTTAGTCCAGAGGAAATGGATTGGCACACGCCAGAAGGTGTGCCAATTAAAGTACTTTACACCCAAGAAGACACCAAAGATTTGCCTCACACAAACTCCCTTCCAGGTATGGCGCCTTATATACGAGGCCCGATGGCAACAATGTATGCGGGCCGCCCTTGGACCATTCGCCAATATGCCGGGTTCTCTACAGCAGAAGAATCAAATGCATTTTATAGAAAAAATTTAGCAGCTGGGGCACAAGGTGTTTCAGTCGCTTTTGACCTTGCAACCCACCGTGGTTACGACTCCGATCATCCTCGTGTAACCGGTGATGTAGGTAAAGCTGGTGTAGCGATTGATTCAGTTGAAGATATGAAAATATTATTCGACCAAATCCCCTTAAATAAAGTCTCCGTTTCAATGACTATGAACGGTGCAGTTTTACCTATTCTTGCTAATTACATTGTCGCTGCAGAAGAACAAGGTGTTAGCCCAGAAAAGCTTTCAGGTACAATTCAAAATGATATTTTGAAAGAGTTTATGGTACGTAATACCTATATTTATCCGCCTACACCTTCAATGAAAATTATTGGCGATATCATCGCTTATACCTCACAGAATTTACCGAAATTTAATAGCATTTCAATCTCTGGCTATCATATACAAGAGGCGGGTGCTGATGCGGCGCTCGAGCTTGCTTATACTTTGAGTGATGGCCGTGAATATGTACGTACTGCGATCAATGCAGGCTTAGAAGTGGATGCTTTTGCACCGCGCCTCTCTTTCTTTTGGGGGATTGGCATGAATTTCTATATGGAAATTGCTAAATTGCGAGCCGGCCGCTTATTATGGAGTCGCATCATGGAAGAGTTTAAGCCTAAAAACCCTAAATCATCCATGCTTAGAACACACTCACAAACGTCTGGCTGGTCCCTCACCGAACAAGACCCTTATAACAATATCGTTCGTACAACAATTGAGGCAATGGCTGCAGTCTTCGGTGGCACACAGTCACTGCACACAAACGCGTTAGATGAAGCGGTTGCCTTACCTACTGAATTTTCAGCACGAATTGCTCGAAACACCCAAATCATTCTTCAAGAAGAAACGGGCATCTGCCAAGTCGCTGATCCTTGGGGCGGTTCTTATATGATGGAAAGCCTAACACAGCAAATTGCCGATAAAGCCTGGGCCTTAATTGAAGAAATCGAAGCAAATGGCGGTATGGCCAAATCCATAGAACAAGGCATTCCTAAACTTCGAATCGAAGAAAGTGCGGCAAAAAAACAGGCACGTATTGATAAAGGTGAAGATGTTATTGTCGGTGTGAACAAATACCAACTTGAAGAAGAAGATGACTTAGATATTTTAGAAGTAGATAACGTCGCTGTACGAGACAGCCAAATTAAACGTTTAGAATCTATTCGCCACAGTCGTGACCAAAAATCCGTTGAGCAAGCGTTAGAAAACATTACTAATTCTGCGAAATCAGGCGAAGGTAATTTATTAGCGTTAAGTATTAAAGCCGCCCGTCTTCGAGCGACTGTCGGCGAAATTTCTGATGCAATGGAAGCCGTGTTTGGCCGATTCCAAGCTGAGTCTAAAACCATCAGTGGCGTATATGGCGCCTCTTATGAAAATGACGAGGACTGGCAATCCATCAAACGAGACATTGAAGAATTTGAAACCAACACAGGTCGTCGCCCTCGCATGCTAGTTTGCAAAATGGGTCAAGATGGCCATGATCGAGGTGCCAAGATCATTGCAACGGCCTTTGCAGATGCAGGCTTTGATATTGACCTTTCTCCCATGTTCTCAACACCTGAAGAAGTCGCTAAACAAGCCATTGAAAATGACGTTCATGTGGTGGGCGTAAGTTCACAAGCAGCGGGGCATAAAACGCTCATTCCTTCACTGATTCAGGCACTTAAAGCAGAAGGTGCTGATGATATCATTGTGATTGCAGGCGGAGTGATTCCTAAGCAAGACTATGAATCGCTTTACCAGTCTGGCGTAAAAGGTATCTTTGGCCCCGGCACAAAGGTCCCTGTCAGTGCGCGTGAAGTATTAACCGCTATAACAAAAGCTTTGGATTAGATCATGCCAACGATTGATCTTGAAAAACTTAAACAAGGGCAGCGACGAGCGCTCGCAAAAGCGATCACCCTAATAGAAAGCAAACTAGATCAAGACCGTGAAACAGCTCAAACAATCCTGAATCAATTATTACCAACAACAGGAAAAAGCATTCGTATTGGCATTACGGGTGTGCCTGGTGTGGGGAAATCAACGTTCATTGAAGTGCTCGGCTTACACCTTATAAAACAAGGTAAAAAAGTGGCCGTACTCGCCGTTGACCCAAGCTCCCCTATTCGCGGGGGAAGTATTCTAGGTGACAAAACCCGAATGGAAATGCTCTCAAGAGAACCCAATGCTTTCATACGCCCCAGCCCTTCAGAAGGTGCTCTAGGAGGTGTTGCACAAAAAACTCGTGAAACCATGTTACTTTGTGAAGCCGCTGGTTATGACGTCGTGCTAATAGAAACAGTCGGTGTCGGACAGTCTGAATACCAAGTTGCAGCAATGGTCGATTTTTTCTTAGTCCTAATGTTGCCTAATGCCGGCGATGAGCTCCAAGGTATCAAGCGAGGAATCATGGAATTGGCCGATGCATTAGTCATCAACAAGCATGATGGACAAAATGGCCATCTCGCCGAGAAAACTAAAGGTCATTATCAAAGTGCATTACACCTGATGCAGCAAAACAAAACTTGGAAACCTCAAGTAAAAACATGTTCAGCTATCGAAAACAAAGGAATAGAAGAAGTATGGAGTATGGTGCTTGATTATGAGTTGAGCTGCAATCAATCCGGGGACTTTGAAGCCAAACGTGCTCAGCAAAAAAGCAAATGGCTAGACACACTAATTCAAGAAATGCTTGCGATGAAACTAAAAAAGAATAGCGCAATTCAATCTGAATTACCTCAACTCCAACAGGACGTTTTACAAAACACGATAACCCCTTACCATGCCGCACAGAAGATCTTAGCGCTTTTCTAAATCAACTCTTTATCGCAACGGGCTCAATTTCTAGCGAAACATCAAATTTATCTAACACTGATGTTTGAACTTGAGCCGCTAACGCTAACACCTCAGATTGGCTAGCATTTTTATAGTTTACTAAAACAAGGGCTTGCTGAGCATGCATACCCACATTTCCGACCCGCCGACCTTTCCAGTTAGTTTGCTCGATCAACCAACCTGCGGCCAGTTTCACTTTCCCGTCTTTTTGAGGGTAAGCGACTATTTTAGGGAAATTTGTTTTTAACTGCTGAGCTTTATTAGCGCTGACTACGGGATTTTTAAAGAAGCTACCAGCATTCGGTAAGACCTTTGGGTCAGGTAATTTAGCAGAGCGTAATGCAATAACCTTATCCCTAACTTCTTTCACCGTAATATCTGCTTTTTTATTTAACGATTGAAGGTCTCCATAATTAAGTACGAAGTTTCGAGTTTTTGAGACTTTTAAACGAACATTGGTAATAAAAAAGCAACCAGGATTCTGTTTGAATAAGCTATCACGATAAGCAAACTTACATTCGTCTTTCGACAACACCTCTAGGCTCAACGTTTTGCGGTTTAATATTTCAACAGAATCTAGTACATCGGCGAGTTCAACACCGTAAGCGCCAATATTTTGTACCGGAGCCGCACCGACTGTACCCGGTATTAAGGATAAGTTTTCAATGCCATGCAAGTTTTGATTGACAAGTTCGCTCACTAAATCATCCCATACAACACCAGCATCAACCTTAATAAGCACATCGTCTGAACTAAGTTCTTGATATTCGATCGCCGCCCCTAAGTAACGATACACATGCCGGTTTATGTGCGTAGGTAATATCAGATTGCTCCCACCACCTAAAATCAAAAAATCCTTATGTTGAAGCGTATTTTTTTTACATACTTCCAATAACTCATCAACTGAGTAGATATTCACCAGCAAGTTCGCAGTGCTTGGAAGTGAGAGCGTATTTAATGTACGAAGGTCTGCTTGCTCAATTAAATCCATTATAGTTGGCGCTCTGATTCGAGATGCTTAAGAAATCCGAGACTAGCAGATTCGACTAAGTCCAACACGTTCTCAAAGCCGCCTGAACCACCATAATAAGGATCTGGCACCTCATCATCATTGAGGTCACTGAAATTTAAAAACAAAGTGACCTTAGCTTGGTGCGTAATAGGACAGATTGATTGAAGGTTATGCAAATTTTCTTGATCCATGGCAAAGAGATAATCAAATTTCTCAAAGTCTTCTAATGCCACTTTTCGGGCATGAATGTAGCTTAAGTCATATTGTCGATTCAATGCAGCAGCTTGGGAACGGGAGTCCGGCGTTTTTCCAATATGCCATGCAGCCGTTCCAGCAGAGTCAATGTAAAACAGGTGACTTAAATCCCTGTCATCAATCAATTTTTGGAAAACTCCATGAGCGGTTGGTGAGCGACAGATATTCCCTAAGCAAACAAATAAAACTTTAATCATGAGATGCTCACGATTCTGTCGACATAATAAGTCTAAGCCTTTCTAGATCGGCTTCTGTATCAACGCCTGCTTGAGGTGAAACAGAGGCAAGCTCGACGTGAATACCTACACCATTCGATAACGCTCTTAATTGTTCAAGGCACTCAACCTTTTCTGTCATGCTTGGAGACCAAGTCACATAGCCCTTTAAAAAATCGACTTTGTAGGCATAAATACCAATGTGCCTGAAATATTGAGCATCCGCTGGTAAAGTATTCACCTCTCCACCAAAAGTTTCTCTCGCCCAGGGTATCGGCGCGCGGCTAAAGTAACTTGCGAAACCTCGCCGATCAAAAACAACCTTAACAACATTAGGGTTAAATATTTGATCAATTTGATCAATCTGTTCACATAGCGTAGAAATTCCTGCAGAAGGATTTGATGCTAAATTCTGTGCCACTTGATTGATTAATTCAGGAGGAATTAACGGCTCATCCCCTTGTACGTTAACAACGTGCTCGTCATTTTGAAGCCCCAATATTCGAACAACTTCTTCTAAACGGTCAGTACCTGAAGGGTGGTCAGTCGAGGTCATAATCACGTCAGCACCAAAGCCTTCCGCAACATCAAAAATACGCTGATCATCCGTGGCAATCACAACTCGTTGCGCTTGAGACCTTTGTGCCTGCTCATAAACATGCTGAACCATTGGTTTACCTGCTATTTCTAACAAAGGCTTACCAGGGAGGCGAGTTGAAGCATAACGAGCAGGAATAACCACAATGAACGACATAAAAACTCCTAACTACTTATCTAACTTCTCATCGGTACTTAATGTACGCGCTTCAGTTTCCAACATAACCGGAATATCATCTCGTATCGGAAATGCGAGTCCGTCAACTCGACAAATTAATTCATTCTGGTCTTTCTTATAAACCAATTCGCCCTTACAACAAGGACACGCTAATATTGACAATAATTTCTTATCCATTAAACCAACCTTTTGATTTTAAAACAGTCACTATTTGAGTTGCTAGCTCGCCACTCAATTTTGCAGAAACGGGAAGATACCACGCATCAGATAAATTAAACGTACGACACTTAACCGCATCTTTTTCCGTCATAATAAGCGGCCGTTCACCTTTAAAGGATACATCTGATTGAGTGTAAGCATGATGATCATTAAAGCCGTGAGATTCTACCAGTAAGCCCTCCATGACCAAAGTATTAAAAAAGCGTTCAGGATTACCAATACCAGCAATCGCAACCACTTCTTTGCCCTTTAGTGCAGAAAGTGACAAGGATTGATCATTATTCAACGATTGAAGATTACTGGCTTCTAAATCCATTCTAAAAGCAGTTGTTTTGGGCTGAAGGCGCTCTAACCAATCGGCACCATTCATTACAACAAAGTCAGTCTTATTTATTCTTTTCAATGGCTCTCGCATGGGGCCCATCGGGAGTAAAAAACCATTACCCCATTTTCGTTCACCATCAAATACACAAATTTCTATATCTCGACCTAAAGCATAATGCTGTAAACCATCATCCGTAATAACAATATCACAACCCTGATTTTCTAAGGCTTGAACAGCCAAGGCACGAGTAGGGCTTACAAAAATAGGGCAATCTACACGAAGTTTTAACATTAATGGCTCATCGCCAACTTCTGACACTAGACTATTTGTATGTACTTCACGTACTTGTTCAGATGAAATTTTAGCGCCATAACCTCGGCTCACAACCCCCGGTTTAAAACCCATTTCTTTTAAGGATTCAACAAGGTATGCGACTAAAGGAGATTTTCCTGTTCCTCCTAATGTGATATTACCCACCACAATCACTGGCACTTTGGCACGGTATGATTTAAAGAAACGCACTTGATATAAGTATTTTCTAAGAAGAGTGACCACACGATAAACTAAATAAAGGGGCCATAAAAAATACAGCCAATAGGCTCCCTGATACCACGACTTTGTAACAAATTCGGAAATACTGGAGGCCATTGACTAAGAAACCCTTTTACACCGCGTTAGAATCTGCGTCATCGGCTAAATTCATGTTGTATAATTTCGCATACTCACCGTTCATAGATAGAAGTGCTTGATGCGAGCCTTGCTCAACAATTCTTCCCTCATCCATCACAATAATCTTGTCTGCATTCTCTACCGTTGACAGACGGTGCGCGATGACAATCGTTGTTCGGCCCTCCATCAGATGATCAAGCTCGCCTTGAATCACTTTCTCAGATTCGGTATCTAACGCTGAGGTTGCCTCATCTAAAATTAGCACAGGCGCGTCTTTTAATAGCGCTCGAGCAATTGCGATACGCTGCCTTTGGCCACCAGACAATGCGATACCATTATCACCAACAATCGTATCAAAGCCATGCTCTTTATCTTCTATGAACGATAATGCATTCGCTTGTTTCGCCACACTTTTAAGCGTCTCTAAAGAAGTACCTTCGAGGCTTCCGTAAGCAATATTTTTTGCTAAGGTATCGTTAAATAGTGTGACATTTTGAGTCACTAGTGCAATTTGGTCACGTAAAGAGCGTAAAGAATAGTCTTTAATATTAACACCATCCAACTGGATGCTTCCCGCACTTAAGTCATAGAATCGAGGGATCAAATTTGCCAAGGTAGATTTACCACTTCCCGAACGTCCTACCAACGCAATAGTTTCACCCGGTTTTATATCAAGGTTAATGCCCTTTAATACATCTCTATGTGTACCTTTATACCTAAAAGTAACATTCTTAAGGCTTATTTCACCTTTAACGCGATCAGTTGTATAAGCGCCTTCATCTTTTTCCGATGGCGAATCTATGACCTCAAACAGGTCTCGTGCTGCCGCTACACCCCGTTGTATTTTTTCATTTACCTGAGTTAATTGCCTAATTGGCTTCGCCATCGTTGATGCCGCAACAATAATAGCGACAAAAGCACCTGAGGACATTTGTCCACGTATTTCAGGCGCCAAAGCCAGCCATATCAACAGGGATATCGAAAAAGCTACGATTACTTGTATCACGGGCGTACTAATCGCTTTCGTTAATTCAAGTTTTAAACTTTGTTTTAAATTATCACGACTTGCTTCACCAAAGCGCCTCGTCTCATAAGCCTCGCCGCCAAAAATACGAACAACCCTAAAGCCTGTCACAACCTCAGAAGTCAGGTGTGTCACATTACCTACAGACTTCATAATCCGTTTACTCAGTTTACGAAATCGCTTGCTAACATAAGAAACTAAAAAACCAATTACAGGTCCCAAAGCAAGAAAAATCAATGTCAATTTCCAATTAGACATCACCATTACAATTAGCAGGCCAACCACGGTTAATCCTTCACGAATCGTCACCGTTATCGCACTAGTGATCGCCGAGGTAACTTGCTCAACATTGAAAGTAATTCTAGATATAAGGTGGCCGGAAGTGTTGGTATCAAAATAATGTGTAGGCAACTTTAAGTAACGATCAAACACTTCAGTCCGTATCTGGTGTACAACATTGCGGCCGACATACGCGATAAAATAACTACCAAGGAAGCCACCAACACCTCTTAAAATGAATAAGGCAAAAATTAATGCAGGCAAAAGTAATCGATTTTCATCAGTAGGGTTCTCTACCGTATCTACGACAAACTCGATTGATTTCGCCATGGCAGCGCTTGAAGCCGCATAGATGGCATTACCTATTACACTCAGAATAAAAAAGTATTTAAGAGGCTTTAAATAAACCAACAAACGCCGGTAGAGACTCCAATTAGAGTCTACTGGTTCTGTTTTATTAGCTGGAAGCAGGGAGTCTTTGCTCATAGATTGGAGAAAACCTTTTTCTTAAACCAAACGTTAGATAACATCAAGCGACAAGAGTACTTTCTCTTGCGGAGTGAGCGCCGCCCACTAATGATCCATATTCGTTATATTGGTGGACTGAGCCCACCCTAATTGACTGTATTGTTACTTAGATTTAGAACGTTGGGTCGTAATGCTCAACTGTACAAAACCAAGCTGCCCAGCAACATCCATTACCCGGACAACATACTCATGTGATGTTTTTGCATCGGCCGTGATAATAAAAGGTACCTTTGTATCGCCACCAGAAAGCTTCTGTACTGCTTTTTTAAGCGTCTCTTCCTGGTTATTAACCAAAGCTCTTTCATTAATCGAGAATTCACCTTTTGCAGAGATAATAACCTCAATTTCTTTCACTGAAGCTTTCGCTGGCTCGCTACTCGACTGAGGCAAATCAATCTCTAAGTGACTTTCTTTCGTAAAGGTTGTTGATACCATAAAGAATATCAGCAGCAAAAATACGACATCGATCAGTGGTGTTAGATCAACGGAGACCTCTTCTCCAGTCTGTCGCTTGAAGTTCAAGAGACTTTCTCTCCTGATGAGTTTGCTTCACGATCTCCATGTATTACTTCAACAAGACGCAATGATTCTTGTTCCATATAAACCACAATTTCATCTACTCGTCGTAAAAAATACCGATGAAAAATAAGTGCAGGAATAGCAATCGTCATCCCTGCTGCAGTGGTAATTAAGGCTTCTGATATACCACCTGCCAGTGCAGCAGCATTACCAGCCCCCTCAAGTTGTAACTGGGCAAAAACCTTGATCATACCAATAACAGTACCCAACAAACCTAATAACGGAGTAATTACAGCTACCGTACCCAAAGCTGTTAAAAAACGTTCCATTTCATGCACAACATGGCTTGCTTCCTCTTGAATACTTTCTTTCATAATCTCGCGACCATGTTTAGCATTCGCTAAACCAGCGGCAAGTACTCGACCAAGTGGTGCAGTCTCTTTCAGCTCACGAAGACGCTTTGAGTTAAGCTCTTTTTTCTTAATCCAACCCCATAAATCTTGAATTAATGACTTAGGGGCGAGCCGGCTAATGCGTAAAGTCCAGAAACGTTCAATGATAATAGCCAAGGCCAAAACAGAACATAGCAGCAAAGGAAACATAATAATGCCGCCGGGCTTTAATAAATCCAACACTTAAACTCTCCCAAAATTAATTCATAGCAATGTATTTTATGCCGACACTTTAGCACAATCAGATATTTAGAAAAGCCTGCATTGAATGACCTAGGTTAAATTTTGCTTATAAAGCTAATTTAACCCCCTTTTAATATCCAAAATGGCAGCTCACCTTCTCTTATTCCTTTAACACTTAATCTCAACTCTCCTGATTTCGAACCTTTAGGTGGAGCGATATTAAACGTTAAAGCGCCCGTCATCGCCGTGTTATATATTTTTTGTGTAAAATGCCCAACTCTTTCCACAACTTTATTGTGAGGATGTCCAAAACGATTTCCATAACCGGCAGAAAATACAACATACTCCGGCTGAACATGCTTTAACAATGCATAAGAACTAGCGTTTTTCGAACCATGATGTCCCGCTATTAAAACATCACTTTTAAGCGCGCTTCTATAATATCTAACGAGTTCTAATTCTGCCTCTGACTCTAGATCCCCCATCAATAAAAAACGAAAACCATCCATTGTTACCCGCACAACACACGAGTGATTATTTGAAGATTTTTTTCTTCTATCTAAGGGCATTTGTAGTGGGTATAACACCTCAACCTTTACCGCATTCGAACGCCATTTCATTGACTCAATACAATACCTTGATTTATGACCACTAACCTCAACCAAGCGTTCAGCTTCACCTGACCACAAAGAAGCCACAGTAATTGACGATAACAAATCAGCCACCCCGCCAGCATGGTCCCAGTCACCATGACTAACAATAAGCCCTTGTGTTGTATCAATTAAATTATGCGCACGTAAATATGGCAAGATCACTCTCTGTGCCACGGAAGACTTTTCATACGCAGCGCCCGTATCATACAACCATATAGAGTTTCCAGCATGAATACCTATCGCTAACCCCTGCCCCGCATCAAACACAATGAATTGATTAGTGTCATTTTTGATATTTGAAGGCAAGTAGAAATACAGAACAATGCTTAATACGCAACATGCCAACAAAGCTGGCACCCTAAAAAAAGTAACGCCAAAGAATAACGTCATAGATAGCGCTAAGTTTAATATTAAAGAGCCATCTGTTTTTAATTGCACCGCGACACTCTGCAGTGATGACAAAAACGTCATTAGCAGATGCAAAACCTCATTGAGTACCAAAAAAAGAGTCGCCGACAACGAAGGAAAAAATATTGAAACAAGCAATGATATAAGCGCACCAGGGAGCACTACGATAGAAACCCAAGGAATAGCAATTAAGTTTGCAAGACTATTCGACACACTATGAGGCAGGCCAAAGTGAGCATTAATAAGAGTCAACCCTACCAATAACACCAACTGAACAACTAAAAGCAGTTTCCAAGCCGCGCTATTTTTAGGACCGATAAAGGCTAACAAAAGCAGTAAACCGACACACAAAAAGGAATACCAAAACCCCATTCCCAAAGGCGCCAAGGGATCCAGTAACAGAACAATGGTTAAACCTAAAATAAATGGACGCCATAAACTGGGACGCTGAAATCCCATTAAGTAAATAATTGCGATCACACACATTACCCATGCTCGCTGTGCTGAGGTACTAAAACCAACAAGCGAAACGTAGATCAAGCCCAACAATGAAATTAAAACAACAGATTGTTTGGATTTAGGAAACACCCGATAAAGCAGCATCAATATCACGCCGATATGCAAGCCGGAAATTGCCATGAGATGCTGAGTACCCGTACGACTTAATACATTATTATCCGTTTTATTAATATCTGAACGATCCCCTAATAGCAGGGCTTTAAGTAAGCCGCCATGCTCCAAACCTACAAACTGACCAGCAAGATACTCAGAAATACCTTTTCGTGCATGAATAAGCTTTTGCACAAGCCTTGTTTTGAGTGATGAATCTACATTATTATTCGCTAATAACACTGAAACAATTGCACCTGTCGCGACGATGCGCTTTTGAAATAAGTATTGTTCATAACTATTACCAATAGGGTTAAGCGTTCCTCTTGGTCGCCTTAATTCAACACTTAAATGGTATATCACCTCATCAGCACTCAATTCAGAAGATAGCTTTTTCGACCAACGCAGATAAAGACGTGACTCACCCAGTATCACTGCTTTTGATTTAGGATGAATCACTGAATTAGTGCAAAATTCCGCGCTATCACTACGCAAACCTTTACGCGGCAAAGCACAAAAATACCCAGTCACTTGCAGTGGAATATTTTCAAATTTAGTAGGTAAAATGGAATCAATATGTTGTTTCGCTTCAAAAGAAGCATAGGCATGACCTAAAATTACAAACATAGTCAGTTGCAAACATGTTTGACGAATAGAATTGCGAGGAATACACAAAACCACAAAAAGGCATAGAATATAAGCATACCAAGGCAACAAAAAGCCACTACAATAGAGTATGATTACGCCTGCACAAAATGCAGTCATCCATATGAACATTAACTCATCCTTGAGCTTTAACTGCCAAAACTTTCGACTTTAAACAACGGATCAAACCGAAAAATATGCCTAAAGAGTTTATTAAAAAATATCTTCCAAACCCTGAAACGATTAAAAACAATAAATCGTTAGGCTTTCTCGGACCGATTATTCACGACCCGAACCTTTGGCACTTAAATCGTCATTCCGTCACTAAAGCATTTGCCATTGGTTTGTTTTGGGCAGCCATCCCGATGCCGCTTCAAATGCTGGCAGCAACATTGTGCGCAGTAAAGTTCAAAGCTAACTTACCTTTGGCCGTCGCATTAGTATGGATTAGCAACCCTGTCACAATGCCGCCTATATTCTATTGCGAATACCTTTTAGGTGCATGGATTCTGGACATTCCCTCGTCACCTTTTGAATATGAACTTACTTTTTCTTGGCTGAAAGAAAAACTTTACGACATTGGAATACCGCTTTATTTTGGCTCTCTCATTACGGGGATTATAGCGAGTTTGCTTGGATATTTTGTGATTAGCATTGCTTGGAAAAGAAGTATCATACAAAAATGGCGACATCGCCAAGAAAACCGAAAGAATAATACAACAGCTTAGAAGCTAGCTGTGCTCTTGATAGGCAAGAGCAATCACAATACAAACACCATCAATAAATCAAGAAATGGTTCGTAACCCACCATTTTCCATCATTAGTACTCGATCCATTTTATGCGCTAATTGAGTATCATGAGTTACAACAACAAAACTTGTTTCTAACTGTTCTTTCAGCTCTATCATCAATATTTGAATTTTCTTAGCCGTTGTATCATCTAGATTACCCGTTGGCTCATCCATTAATACACAGGCAGGCTCGTTAACCAATGCTCTCGCAATCGCCACACGCTGTCGTTCCCCTCCCGATAACTCTGAAGGTTTATGATTAGCTCTGGCTGTCAAACCTACTTTCCCCAAAAACTCTAACGCTTTTTGGTCCGCTTTTTTTCGAGACAACCCTGCAATATAAAGTGGCATCGCTACATTTTCAACGGCTGTAAACTCTGGTAATAGATGATGAAACTGGTATACAAACCCTAAGTGCTGATTACGCAAGTTAGTAATCACCTTCTCAGAACAGTTCGCAAGATCTTTCCCACATAACCTAACACTGCCAGAAGAGGCTTTATCTAAACCACCCAGTATATTTAAAAGCGTGGTTTTACCGGAACCAGAAGTACCTAAAATACTAACGGATTCACCTTTTACTAACGTAAATTCTAAATCATGAAAAATACGTAAACTGTTATCACCTTCATCGTAAAATTTACTTAGCCCTTTAGCATCAATTACTAACTCGGCATCGAGCTGCCCTGGCACTTTAGACATTTCTGTCTTCAACAAATTACTCATAACGCAAGGCCTCAGCGGGCTGTACTTTTGAAGCTCTCCACGCGGGATACAAGGTAGCTAACAAACTCATTACCAATGCAGAACCCGATATAATCATGACATCATCCAGAATAAGCTGTGATGGTAAGTCACTTATAAAATACACATCAGGATTCAAGAATTGAGTTTTCAACAAAGTTTCCAAGCCATGTATCAGCTCACTAATATTGAGCGAAAGCAGCACGCCAATGGCAGTTCCAACAATCGTACCGACAATTCCGATATAAGCACCTTGAACAATAAATATACTCATAATGGCACGCGGGGTCGCTCCCATCGTACGAAGAATGGCAATATCTGCTTTTTTATCCGTCACTACCATCACTAGCGTGGAAATAATATTAAATGCAGCCACCGCGACAATTACCATTAATAACAGCCCTATCATCGTTTTTTCCATACGAATGGCTTGAAATAGGTTTCCGTGCGTACGAGTCCAGTCAACACTATAAAATCCTGCATCCAAATTAACGGCAATTTGATTCGCAACACGAGGTGCATCAAATAAGTCATGCATACGAAGCCTTAAACCATGTACTGCGTCGGTCATTCTTAACATTTTTGCCGCATCACTCATGTGTATTAGTGTTAGCGAAGCATCTAAGTCGGCCCCTACCCTAAATACACCTTTCACGGTAAATCGCTTCAAACGAGGAAATACTCCTGCAGGTGTCAACGATGCTTCTGGCAATACAACTGTCACCTTATCACCAATGGCGACACGAAGCTGCCTTGCCAAAATCTCACCAATAATAATGCCAAACCCACCTGCTTTTAGATCATGAAGCTCACCTTGAATCATGTGCTTTGCAATGATCGATACATCTGCTTCTTCTTCAGGTAGAACACCATTTAACTGAACTCCGTTTACCGCACCATTTCGGGTGATCATGCCTTGAGCATTAATAAACGGTGCTGCAGCAAGTACTTCAGGATTTTTCATCACCTGATCTTCCAGTACTTTCCAATTGGTCATTTCTGCATACGGTTTGATCACCGCATGAGGCACCATACCTAAGATACGTTGCTGCAATTCACGATCAAAACCATTCATCACTGACAAAACCGTTATCAAAAGTGCAACACCAATGATCAGGCCAACCATAGAGGTTAGAGAGATAAATGAAATAAAATGATTTTTGCGCTTCGCAGAGGTATAGCGAAGCCCAATTCTGGCTGGGTATAGTTTCAACATCGCGAGATTAGAACACACCTTTGGACAATCTGATAATTAAATAATACTTAGACTGACAATGTATGAAGCACAATGCCAAAATATTTGCTTTAATAGCAATATAGAAACCTTTTATGCTGCCTATTAAACGAGCCGTAAAAATGAGTGATAAAATTAAGACAATCAATGAACTAGCCAACCGCCGTCAATACTTTCGTATTGAAGACAAAGCATCTGTGGAAATAGCCGTATTACCTAAAGACCATTCTGCTGCAGAGTTTTTTGATTTAAACCCCGAGTTCGGACTAATTTCCGAATTTCAGTTATTAGACGTAGAATCAAAACATTTATTACGTTCGATCATTGATAAAGATAAAAATCTTGGTCAATTTTTAAAGGTTTTGAATAAAAAGGTCGATTCATTATCTCGAATTATTGCGTCAGGCCATCAAGCTATGCCGAAAGAAAGCATTCAAGATATTAACTTGAGTGAAGGCGGGTTAGCGATTCATTCTAAAGAAGCCTATGAATCTGGACAGATGTTAGCCGTCAAGCTTATTTTATTCCCGTCATATAGCGGATTATTGCTCGAAGGCAAAGTACTGTCTTATTCTAAACAGAGCAGCCCTTATGAATTAAATATCATGTTTTCTGACATATCAGAAGCACACCAACAACTCATTGCACGCCATATCATGCGTATTCAAAGCCAACAAATGCATCCAAATATAAAATGAACACCTCCAAAAAAAGACTTCCGGCAGAATGGGAGCCACAATCGGCTGTATTATTAACCTGGCCTCATAAAAACACTGACTGGAAAAATCAGCTCAGCGCTGTAGAAACAGTCTACTACAATATCGCAAAGGCCATTTTGGCCGAACAGAAGCTAATTATCTCTTGCGAAGATAGCAACCAACTAGAAGTGGTTACTCAAACCCTCCGTTCTACCACACCCAAACATTCCACCCGACTTTCTAGCTTTTTAGTACCTGCAAACGATACATGGGCAAGAGATCACGGCCCAATAAGCATTTTTAACAATGGCAAAACAACTTTATTGGATTTTAATTTCAATGCTTGGGGCGAAAAATACGAAGCCAATAAAGATAATAACATTACGCAAAACCTATTCAGACTTGGCGCATTCCCAAATGCCAAGCACAAAAAAATAGATTTTGTGCTTGAAGGTGGCTCTATTGAGTCTGACGGTGAAGGCACACTCCTCACCACTGAGCGCTGCTTACTCAAAACCACACGAAATAATCACCTTAATAAAAAAGAAATTGAAGAACAACTTAAAAAGACCTTAGGCGTACACCGCTTTTTATGGCTAAAAAACGGCTTTCTTGCCGGCGATGACACCGACGCGCACATTGATACGCTCGCTCGCTTTTGTAGCCCGAACACCATCTGCTATGTCTCCTGCAACAACCCACACGACGAACACTACGCAGAACTAAAAGCAATGGAGCATGAGTTAAAAGCCTTTAAATCAGCACAAGGTAAGCCTTACAAACTCATTACACTACCAATGCCTACTGCCATTTATGATATTGATGAACAAAAAGGGAAAAAACGATTACCCGCTACCTATGCGAACTTCCTGATCACAAACCAGTCTATATTATTACCTATTTATCAAGCACCAGAAGACGAGCAGGCGATCAAACAAATCCAATCTTGCTTCCCTAATAAAACAATCGTACCCATAGACTGTAATCCACTTATAAAGGAATATGGCAGCTTGCATTGCATTACGATGCAACTCACTGAAGGTATTGAATAAATGAGCATTTTAACGATTGCAGCAATTCAACATAAAAGCCTGGCCACACCTCAAAAAACAATGAGTTACCTAAAGAGCGCCATTACCAACAGCGCTGATCAGGGTGCTAAATTAATTATTTTACAAGAGCTACATAACACCCCCTATTTTTGCCAACATGAGAGGGTTGCAGCTTTTGATTTAGCCGAAACAATCCCGGGACCCAGCACAGACTTTTTTTCGGAACTCGCAAAGACACACCAATGCGTCATCGTCGGCTCTTTTTTTGAAAAACGTGCTCCAGGGGTCTACCACAACACCGCCGTTATTTTTGACTCCGATGGATCAATCGCTGGCCAATATCGTAAAATGCACATTCCTGACGACCCTGGATTTCATGAGAAATTTTATTTTACACCGGGTGATGCAACAACAGATGGCTTTAATGGCTTCAAACCGATTCAAACTAGAATTGGAAAAATAGGCCTTCTGATCTGTTGGGATCAATGGTTTCCTGAAGCGGCTAGACTAATGGCTTTAGCGGGCGCAGAAATACTCGTATACCCCACAGCCATTGGGTGGGATAAAGAAGACTCTCCCGAAGAACAGCATCGCCAGCTCGATGCGTGGATCACAATTCAACGAGCGCACGCCATCGCTAACAATTTACCTTTAGTATCCTGCAACCGAACAGGTTATGAAGCCGCGCACCAATCATTAGAAAACAATAAAGAAACTAACGGCATTCAATTTTGGGGTAATAGCTTCATTTGCGGACAACAAGGTGAGATTCTTGCCAACGCAGAAGCTAATTCAGAAGAAATATTAATAGCAGATGTTAACCTTGATCATACAGAAACCGTACGACGCATTTGGCCGTATTTAAGAGACCGTCGTATCGATGCCTACAAAAACCTTAACCAGCGTTTTATCGATACACCACTTAAAGGAAGTACTTCATAGATGCCTACAATCAAAGCGATTTCTTCTACTTTAGATCAACTAAATCATATTATTTTAGGCAAAGAACACGCTATTAAACTTGCTTTTACCTGCTTATTAGCAAAAGGCCATTTACTCATTGAAGACTTACCCGGCATGGGTAAAACGACACTGTCTCATGCGCTTGCAAATAGTTTAGGTCTGCAATATCAACGTATTCAATTTACCAGTGATCTCTTACCTGGTGATTTACTAGGCATTAATATTTTTGATAAAAATGAAGGCGAATTTCACTTCCACTCAGGCCCTATCTTTGCCAATGTCGTTTTAGCGGATGAAATTAACCGTGCAACACCAAAAACCCAAAGCGCTTTATTAGAGGCCATGGAAGAAGGTCAGGTCACGACAGAAGGCAAAACACGCGAACTCCCCTCGCCCTTTTTTGTCATTGCAACTCAAAACCCTTCAGAACAAGCAGGCACTTACCCTTTACCTGAGTCTCAACTAGATCGATTTATGATGCGAATCAGTTTAGGCTACCCAAGTAAAAAGTCGGAGAAACAGCTTTTAATGGGCTCAAGTCGACGAGCACTTCTAAAAAATATAAACGCGACTCTAAATGCCGACACACTACAAAAAATCCAAGCACTTGTCGGTAAAGTGAAGTGTGCAGAAAGCCTAATTGACTACCTTTACCGTTTAGTTGAACATTCTAGAGTTCAACCAGGTATTACCCATGGCTTATCCCCTCGCGCTGCGATGGCATTACTACACGCTGCAAAATCCTGGGCTTTAATTGAAGGTAGAGACCACGTTATTCCAGATGATATCCAAGCAGTATTTCCCAGCGTTGCCGAGCACCGCATCAGCGGAGGGCAACATCAAACTGACAACCCCGTTAGCCAAAATATCCTCAAGTCAGTTGATATTTTCTGAGTCAGCCCAATATTAAGCATATCTAAATAATTAATTGCTACTTTTAGCCTCATATTCAAAAAGCATGCTTTTTCCTGCTTTAAACCGGAGTTCGTATATGACTGATACAAGACACGTCAAACTGTTAATTTTAGGATCTGGCCCTGCTGGCTACACCGCTGCAATCTATGCAGCCAGAGCCAACCTTCAACCAGTCATTGTTACAGGTATGCAGGCGGGCGGCCAACTCACACAAACGACCGACGTAGACAATTGGCCTGGTGACATTGAAGGATTGCAAGGTCCTGCATTAATGGAGCGCATGCAAAAACACGCGGAGCGTTTTGATACCGAAGTTGTATTTGACCACATTAATAAAGCAGATTTAAGCCAAAAGCCCTTTCGCCTAACAGGCGACTCTGCTGAATACACCTGTGACGCCCTAATCATCGCCACAGGCGCATCAGCTATGTACTTAGGCCTTGAGTCAGAAGAAACATTTGCAGGCAAAGGCGTAAGCGCCTGCGCAACCTGTGATGGTTTCTTCTATCGTAACCAAACTGTTTGCGTAGTGGGCGGAGGAAATACTGCCGTTGAAGAAGCACTCTACCTTTCCAACATAGCGAAAGAAGTTATTCTCATTCACCGCAGAGACACTGTACGCTCAGAAAAGATCTTACAAGATAAACTTTTCGAGAAAGCAAAGAATGGCAATATTCGCATTGAATGGAACCACACTTTAGAAGAAATATTAGGTGATGATGCCGGTGTAACGGGTGTTCGCCTTAAATCAACCCTTAATGGCGAAGAAAAACAACTTGATACTATGGGCGTGTTCATTGCAATCGGCCATAAACCAAACACTGACTTGTTTGAAGGGCAGCTTGAAATGAAAAATGGCTATCTCACCATTAAATCAGGATTAAACGGCGGTGTGACTAGCACAAGTATTCCAGGTATTTTTGCTGCGGGCGACGTTACCGATCAGGTTTATCGTCAAGCCATTACTTCAGCTGGCTTTGGCTGTATGGCCGCACTGGATGCTGAAAAGCATTTGGATGAAATCTAACCGAGCGTTACATAGCTCGGAGCTGGAGGCGGTTATCGCCTTCAGTTTCTAGTTGCTTCTAACCACCACATTCTCCCCACAAAGCATGACCAATTAATAATGTCTCAACTGCCCTGGCTAGATCACACACTCAATTTCCCCTCACCTCACAGCGCATTAGATGACCCTGATGGTTTACTTGCTGCGGGTGGCGACCTTTCCATTGAGCGTATCGTAGCAGCCTATCGCGCAGGCATTTTCCCTTGGTTCTCTGACGATCAACCTATCCTATGGTGGAGTCCGAATCCTCGCTGCGTTATTCACCCTGAACAAGCATACACCTCTAAAAGTTTACGTAAGCACATCCGAAAATCAAACCTCACACTACGTTTCGATACCCAATTTGAGACAGTTATCCGCCACTGCGCTCGTTTAAATTCAGATGAAGGTACTTGGATAACGCCTGAAATGGAGGAAGCCTACATTCAACTTCACCAAGAAGGCATCGCTCATTCTGTTGAAGTTTGGGAGAATGGCGAACTAACTGGAGGCTTATATGGCCTGGCTATTGGCCGCTGTTTCTTTGGAGAGTCTATGTTTTCACTCAAACCAAACAGCTCTAAAGTTGCCTTTACTTCCCTATGCAAGCAACTTAAAATTTGGGGCTATGCAATCGTTGACTGCCAGGTCGAAAACCCGCATCTATTATCCTTAGGCGCATCAACGCTAGATAGACGTGAATTTTTATCTATACTTAATACCAACATAGATCTTGCACCGCTTGCTCATTCATGGACGTTCGACCTTTAACACTATTTTCGATCCTTAATGCTAAGTTTGATCTTTAACGCTAAGTTACTATTTTTTGATTTCGGCATTTTTTATGACAAATTTACAAACACTCGCTTTCTTTGCAACACCCGAACACGACTGCAGCTACTTGCAGAATCAAAAAGCGACAACAATGTTTGCTGACCCCAAAGCGGTGATTAACAACGCTGTGTATAGCCAACTATCGGAGCTCGGATTCAGACGAAGCGGTGATCACTATTACCGCCCACACTGTTCAAATTGCAATGCATGCACCCCCATTAGAGTCCCGGTCTCCGATTTCAAAGCCAGCCGTAGCCAAAAACGGGTTTTAAAGAAAAATCATGCCATTAAAAGCCAAATAATGACCCCGGACTTCCATGAAGATCATTACATTCTTTATGAAAAGTACATTAATGAACGACATGCCGATGGCGACATGTATCCACCAAGCAGAGACCAGTACCGCTCATTTCTTGTAGACTGCCAAGCCAACAGCCTATTTGTAGAATTTTCACTGGAGGGGCATCTATGCGGCATCGCCGTAACCGATCAGCTAGAGGATGGCTTGTCGGCGATTTATACCTTTTTCGACCCTGATCGGACAGATTTAAGCATTGGTACCTATGCTATTTTATGGCAGATTAATGAAACGATTCGACGACGACAAAAATACTTATATTTGGGTTATTTTATTAAGCAATGTCGAAAAATGACCTACAAAAACCAATTCAAACCCTTTGAAGCCCGCATTAATAACGCTTGGGTAAGTGATAGCCAATTAGACCAGCAAAACTTACCCGACAAATAAGACCCAAAACTCTACTTTTACACTAATTTTAATCAATTTAAAAACCGTTCAATAAATAAACACTTTGCCTATTCATTTGGTTTCAGGCAGAATGTCGCACTTTTAAACAAGAGCCGCTTTAGATGTAAGCTTTATTTCATTTTAAAATGAGAAATTGCTCTCTAAACCGAAATTCGCTCAACTTTTTTATGAGGATGCCCTTTAATGGCAAAAGAAGATGTCATTGAAATGGAAGGTACAATTATTGATACCCTTCCCAACACAATGTTCCGAGTTGAACTAGAAAATGGTCATGTTGTTACGGCACATATTTCTGGAAAAATGAGAAAGAACTACATTCGAATTTTGACTGGAGATAAAGTTAAAGTCGAACTAACGCCTTATGACCTAACTAAAGGTCGAATTACTTACAGAGCTAGATAATTATTAACACCCTCTTTCATTAAAACGAAAGAGCGCGTGATATTTTGTTACGCTGTAAATGTAAATTCTCACCAATGCGGGAATGACACATAAAGAAAAGCCACAAAAATAACACATTTTTGTGGCTAAATTTCTCTTAGAAATACCTTATGCAGGCATTTCTTCAAAATCAAAAACAATCACTTCATCACGAAGGTTAATATTCACCTCCCCCCCTTTAGATAAGCTGCCAAAGAGAATTTCTTCTGCCAAAGGCTTTTTAAGCTCTTCCTGAATCAAACGAGCCATAGGTCTTGCACCCATTTTTTTGTCATACCCTTTTTCAGCCAAGTAGACTTTAACTTCATCATCAACATGCAATAACACGCGCTTTTCATCAAGCTGAACTTGAAGTTCCATCAAAAACTTATCAACAACATGACAAACAACATCTCTAGAAAGTGCTGCAAATGGGATAATACCATCCAGACGGTTTCTAAATTCAGGTGAGAATAGTTTATTCAACGCTTCCATACCATCAGTAGAGTGATCCTGCTCCTTAAATCCAATAGAGCGACGCGTCATCACCTCTGCACCAGCATTTGTAGTCATCACTAAAATAACATGCCGGAAATCACATTTACGTCCGTTATTATCTGTTAGCGTTCCATGATCCATCACCTGCAAGAGGATATTAAACACTTCTGGATGCGCCTTTTCGATTTCATCTAAGAGCAAGACACAATGAGGATTCTTAGTCACAGCTTCCGTCAACAAGCCACCTTGATCATAACCCACATATCCCGGAGGTGCGCCAATCAAGCGACTAACAGTATGACGCTCCATATACTCAGACATATCAAACCGAACCAATTCAATACCTAACACTGTCGCTAATTGCTTAGTGACTTCTGTCTTACCAACACCCGTAGGGCCAGAGAACAAGAATGCACCATCTGGTTTTTCAGGAGACTTCAATCCAGCACGAGAGAGTTTAATCGCTGTAGAAAGCGACTCAATCGCTTTATCCTGACCAAACACCAGCATTTTAAGATCGCGATCAATGTTACGAAGCATATCTTTATCAGACGTTGATACATTGCGCGGAGGAATACGAGCAATCTTAGCGACGACATCCTCAATCACATCCACATCAATCACCTTACTACGCTCAGATTTGGGCTTTAAGCGCTGACTCGCACCTGCCTCATCAATGACATCAATAGCCTTATCAGGCATATGACGATCATTAATATAGCGATCAGCAAGCTCTGCAGCAGATCTTAATGCTTGCTCGGTATAGGTGAGTTCATGATGGTTTTCAAACTGAGTTTTTAAGCCCTTGAGAATTTTGATTGTATCTTCAACATTTGGCTCATTAACATCAATTTTTTGGAATCGACGCGCTAAAGCACTATCTTTTTCAAAGATACCTCTAAATTCCGTAAATGTTGTTGATCCGATACAACGCAATTCGCCAGAACTTAAAAGTGGCTTCAATAAATTCGACGCATCCATTACACCACCTGACGCAGAACCTGCACCGATAATAGTATGAATTTCATCAATAAATAGAATAGAATTTTCGCGCTTTTTTAGCTCTGCTAATAACGCTTTAAAACGTTTTTCAAAATCACCACGATATTTTGTGCCAGCAAGCAAAGCCCCCAAATCAAGTGAATAAACAACTGATTCAGCAATAATATCTGGAACATTCCCATCAACAATTTGTTTTGCAAGACCTTCTGCAATGGCAGTTTTACCCACCCCCGCTTCACCCACTAACAATGGGTTATTTTTCCTACGTCTAGCTAAAATTTGTACAACCCTGTCGACTTCCTTCTCACGCCCAATCAGTGGATCAATACGCCCTAAAGCAGCTTGTTCATTTAAATTGGTTGCATAATTTTCAAGCGGGTTATTTTGTGAAGACTCTTCACCACTTTCTTCTGCGCTTTCTTCTTCACTCTGCTGATCGGACTCAATCTGACCAGGCACTTTCGAAATACCGTGAGAAATATAATTAACAATATCTATTCGAGCTACATTCTGCTTCTTTAACACATAAACAGCCTGACTCTCTTGCTCACTAAAAATAGCAACAAGCACATTCGCGCCTGTTACTTCTTTTTTGCCAGAAGACTGCACATGAAATACAGCACGCTGCAATACACGTTGAAATCCTAACGTTGGCTGTGTTTCTCGTTCATCGTCTGTATCCGGAATGAGTGGTGTCGTAGAATCCACAAATTCAGTCAATTCCTGCCTTAAATCAGGCATATCAGCCCCGCATGCATCAAGCACTTTAACGGCCGCCTCATTATCTAACAAAGCTAGCAATAGGTGCTCTACAGTCATAAATTCGTGACGTTTCTCACGTGCATTTTTAAACGCATCATTTAACGTCAACTCCAGGTCTTTACTTAGCATTTCTTACCCCAAGGTACATAATTAATCTACTTCCTGCATTTCACACATAAGAGGGTGCTCACAGTCAGCTGAATATTGGTTTACCAACGCGACTTTTGTTTCTGCAATATCTCTTGTGAAGACACCACAAACTGCCTTTCCTTGTGTATGGACAGCCATCATTATTTGCGTCGCTTTTTCTTCATTCATTGAAAAAAATGTAAGCAGTATTTCAACCACAAAATCCATCGGTGTATAGTCATCATTCAACAAAATAACCTGATACATCGAGGGACGTTTTAATGTGGGTTTAGCCGGAGCCTCTAACAAACCCCCATCATAATCTTCATCATGACCAGGGTTAGCACCCGCGCTTTGTACTTCTTGCATACTTTCAACCGCTTCTTTAGTTAAGGATAGTCGACAATCTTCTATTTTACTCATAGTAGGATACGAAATTTTACATAATTAATAACTGGAAAGAATTCTGCATTCTGCAACATTATCATTTATAAAGAAAAACCATTCCAAAAAATCTTGAAGTTTTTAGCATTTCTTTCAACTTTTTTAACGCTGCAAAATAGACAAAACAAATTTAATCCCCAAACATTCATTCTTTTCCTGCTCATTTCCTTCAAACACTTGACAGCATAATAAAAATATTCGAGAGTAACCTGTTGATGCAGTATAACAACATATGATATGGCCAATAAAAATAATACTTCAGGCATTTGAATAACCCTACTTTACTCTTAAATTTAGGAACTTCAAATGCGCGACATGGGAGTCGAATATGCCTCAAGGTACAGTTAAGTGGTTCAATAACGCTAAAGGTTATGGTTTCATCATCGAAGATGGTAAAACCGAAGACCTTTTTGCGCATTTTTCAGCAATACAGATGGAAGGCTATAAAACGCTGAAAGCTGGTCAACCGGTTTGTTTTGAGAAACAACCGGGCGACAAAGGAACTCATGCAGTTAACATTACTGCTGTGGAGCTAAGCCAACCATCATCGAACATCGATGACGGTGAATTTATCTCTGTAGAGGAAGAAACCGTCAGCTATCGTAATGAAGAATTGCCGAAAGAAACTAGCAATCAATCTGACAGAACAATATCTGTTTAAAACTCTGACTTAAACATCTTTGTTTTAACCTGAAAAAGATATTGAGAACAGATCGAATAACTTGCTGAGTTTTCAGCAGGTTTTTTTGCGTCTCAAAGAATAGTGAATTCTTCACTACATATAACCCTAACTTCATAATATAATCTCTCAACTACACAACCCTTAAGCTACCTAACTACTGTTGAGCCATATTTACATGTCCACACTTTACTTACTCAACAAACCCTTTCAGGTGCTATCCCAATTCACTGACTCAGAAGGTCGCAACACACTCGCTGATTTTATAAAAACACCTAAAATTTATCCTGCCGGTCGACTTGATTATGATTCAGAAGGATTACTCATTCTAACCGGCGATGGCGCGGTTCAAGCAAGAATTTCAGACCCTAAACATAAGCTTCCAAAAACATACTGGGTCCAAGTAGAAGGCGAAATCACCAACCAAGCCATCAAACTGCTTCAACAAGGCGTTATGCTCAAAGACGGCCATACAAAACCAGCTAAAGCCAAAATAATAAATGAGCCAGATATCTGGCCACGCACCCCTCCTATTCGCGAGCGGGCTAACGCCAAAACCTCATGGTTAGAGCTCAGCATTACAGAAGGACGAAACAGACAAGTCAGACGAATGACAGCAGAAGTAGGCTTCCCTACACTAAGACTAATAAGGTATAGCATTGGACAATGGACATTAGACGGCCTAGCCCCTGGAAATCATAAAACAACGGACATTCATTTACCTAAAACCTCCCCTTCAAGCACCAACTCGCGTAGAAAGCCCCACAACAAAGTAAAGCCCACCCGCAAGCGCAATAACTAAAAACACTAATAGTTAAAGCCTAATTTCAAACTCATAACCTAGCTTTCTACGAAAGCTCGCTCAATGACATAATGCCCAGCATCACCATGTCTCGCCTCTTTAAATCCTTTATTGTCTAAAATTTGGCACGTATCCTTCAACATGCTCGGACTACCACAAATCATAAAACGATCATGCTCCAAATCCAACTCAGACAAACCAATATCAGCAGCTAATTTTCCACTTTCTAACGCATCAGTAATCCGTCCTTGTGTTTCAAAATCATCCCGTGTCACTGTAGGATAATAAATCAATTGCTCTCGAACCATGTCTCCAAAAAACTCATTATCAGGCAACTCATCATTGATCAAATCCCGATAAGCCAATTCAGAAGTGTAGCGTGTGCCATGGGTTAAAATCACCTTATCAAAGTTCTCATACGTTTCTGGGTCTTTGATAATACTCATGAAAGGAGCCAAGCCCGTTCCCGTGCTAATCAAGTATAAGTTCCGTCCCGGAATTAAATTATCCAACACAAGCGTACCTGTCGGCTTTCGACTAAGTAATATTTGGTCACCCACCTGGATCTTTTGAAGCTTTGAAGTTAAGGGACCATCAGCAACTTTTATACTAAAAAACTCTAACTCTTCTTCATAATTTGCGCTAGCAATACTATAGGCTCGCATTAATGGGCGGCCTTCATGCTCAAGGCCCATCATGATAAAATGGCCGTTTTTAAATCTGAACGATGCATCTCGACTACAGGTAAAGCTAAACAATGTATCATTCCAATGCTTTACACTTGTCACCGTCTCTTTCATAAACCCAGCCATCTTACTCACTCCTTATTCATTTAATAACTTGAAGCAATTATTAATCACAACTACCATATCTGTAAAACAAGTATTATTAATATAATTAATCGGTTTAATCGATATGAAATATACTCTGAAACAAATAGAAGTCTTTCTTGCCACCGCCAGCTGCCAAAATATCACTCAAGCAGCCGAGCAACTATCAATGTCACAATCAGCGGCCAGTGAATCGTTAAAAACCCTAGAAAACCAATTTGGCATCCAGCTTTTTGATCGAATAGGAAAACGACTACAACTCAACGACCTAGGCGAAATCATCAAAAAGCAAGCAAAGCCTTTCATGGAGCGCGCAAAAGCTTTAGAAGGTTCATTACAACAACACACAGAACTTGGATCATTAAAAGTTGGCGCAACACTTTCGATCGGCAATTATCTAGCCATTAATATTATCTCTGCTTTTCGCGACTTGTATACCGGCGCCAATGCTACCCTAGAGGTCGCTAATACTACCGTTATTGCACAGAAAGTTGCTAATTTTGAGCTTGATATTGGTTTAATAGAAGGGGAAGTATCGCACGAAGACTTAGACGTCACCTCTTGGAGAGAAGATGAGCTTGTGGTTTTTTGCTCACCCAAACACCCTTACGCCACCAAACGAACACTTAATGACCAAGAATTAACCGCCGCACAATGGATTTTAAGAGAAAAAGGCTCTGGCACTCGTCAAGCTTTCGACTACGCAATGCATGGACTAATTCCTAATTTAAACGTCACCTTAGAACTTCAACACACTGAAGCAATAAAGCGAGCGGTTGAAGCTGGAATGGGGTTAGGCTGCCTCTCAAAGATAACCTTAAATGACGCATTCTCAAGAGGTAATTTAGTCCCTATTCATACACCGCATAGGAACTTCCACAGACAATTTTATTTTATTATCCACAAAGACAAGTACCGTAGTCATGCAATTAATAGTTGGCTAACACTATGCCAACAACATTTCTTAACCTAAAGGATCGCTCATTAACTTTTTATACTAAACTATGTACAGATCGACAAATAAACACAACTTAACAATCAACAACAAAGGTTTAAATTATGTATAAACTTCTTTGTTTCGCCCTATTCTCATTCCTTTTAGTATCTTCCAATATACACGCAGAGACATTCACCGTTGTGGGTGAAGAATTTGCACCATTCGAATTTAAGCAAGACGGCAAGGTTGTAGGCATTGATGTCGATATTGCTCGCCACATATTAAACAAATTAGGCATCGAACCGGTATTTAAAATCCACCCTTGGAAAAGAGCCTGGAGCCAAGTTGAAAGCGGTGAAGTTGAAGCTGTTTTTACCACCAGCCGAAAAAGCAAACGTGAACCGTTTGTCTTTTACCCAAAAGAGGACATGTGGATAAGTGACTTTGTATTTTTTGTTAAATCAAACAAGAAAATAGCAGAATTCAATGGCTTTGAATCGGCTAAGGCTGAAAAATTAAAAATAGGCATTATTCCAGGAAACTCTTATCAGGATATTTTTTGGCAAGCCTTTCCTTATGCTGATGGTAGCGCTGAGTTTCAGGGCGACTTAGACACCTCCAGTACCTATAACAAACAACTTAGCACAGCCAAAGACCTTGCAACTAACTTAAAAAAGCTTGCAAAAGGCCGAGTCGATTTAGTTATCGCAGATCGAACGGTCGGCCAATATACTGCAAAACTAAACGGACTTTCAGATCAAATTACGTTTTATGAAAAGCCACTTTACGGGAAAGGTTATCCGATGCCTTTTGTCAAAAACTCCAAATACCCGAACTTAGCTAATATCGCAGAGAGGTATGAAGCTGAGTTAAAGAATATAAAGTCTAATGGCGAATACCTGAAGATCATGGACAAGTGGTTAAAGTAAACATGTCAAAACAAGAAGCTAGAAATCAAATAGTGACGAAGAATTTTTCAACTATTTTTAGCCACTACGTCATTAAAGTAGCTCAAATTTAAGCTCATTTACCCGAAAATTCGCTAGGCGAAACACCCTTCCAAGCTTTAAATGCATGATTAAATGAACTTTGTTCTTGATAGCCCACCAAAAAGGCAATTTCACTCATGGAGAGCTTTTTTTCCAACAAGTAATACTCAGCTAAGTCCCTTCTTACCTGATCTAATACAAACTGAAACTTAGTACCTGATTCTTTCAGCTGCCGCTGCAATGTACGAACACTAATATTAAGTTCATTAGCAAGGTCAGCCACTCGGAATTGATGCCGCCTAAGTGCTGGCGGTAACATACGCTGAAGCTGCAATACAATCGTATTATGACTCGCCCCACCTAACAATCCATCCGCATAGGCGGTTAAAGCCGTAAAAGAAGCCATATCCCCACCTACAACGGATTGCTCCAACATATCACTCTTAAACTCTATGAAATTATGTGCCTGGCCAAATAATACCTCTGCCTGAAAAAATTCACGATATATATTCACACTTTTTGGTTTTTCAATCATAAACCCCACACATTCGACAGGAATGGTCTGCCGAATAAGCAAAGGTGAAAACGTTTGGATACCTGAAAAAACACTCAACGCAAGCTGAAACGAAACTTCACTTTGAAGATCAGGTAAGTATAAATAATTTGGCGTCCAGATATACCGACTATTCGACGCCCCAAACACCAGCGTTGAAGCACCCAAATCATGGTTAAGCCCTTCATACCTTAGTATTTGCGCTAAAACCTGCTTAAGATTTCGACAACTCAATAATGTCATACCAAGTACTGGAAAAGTCCCTAGCATGACAGCTCGCCCCAAATGCATGCCAAACGCATCACAGCCTCCAACTCCTTGTGAAAACAGCGCCAGATATCGCTCAACGGTAACGGTTTCAGAGGAATCAGATTGAGCAAACTCATCAAGAAAAAAACTATCCGCCACCCCATGCTTTATAGCGGCTTCAACCAGAGTCTGCCAATATGGCCACGCCACTTCTCCAGCGAAAGGCTCTACTGTCGTATTAGAACAAGTTGATGTCATAGTTTCACAAGTTATTTCAGTAAAGAATCATTAACATTTGAGCATACATATAAACAATAATAAATCCCTTAATAAAGAGGTAAACATGCAGGATTTTTTCACAGCACTGCAAACACTTTATCAAACATCTATTTATAATGATCCGATGTTTTTACAGCTCCCCATTGCAACACTTGCCCTCAGCATTGGCACCTTTCTCATTATAGCGACACCTTGGACAGTACTTGCTTGGCTAGATCCAATATGGGCTCAACCGTATAAAATACAGAACAAACCATTTCAAGTAAGACGCTACTTTTTGCCCAATATTGCCAGAATCATAATAAATAGCAGCATTATGTTCGTTTTTTTAATACTTTCCTGGCCATTACTTAGACTTAGTGGCATTCATACGGGCGAGTTACCAGCTTGGTATATTTGGCCCATGCAACTTATTGGTTTCATTTTATTAGATGATTTCTTATTTTATTGGGTACACCGGTGGCTACATGAAAACAAGTGGCTATTAAGACACATCCATTCTGTACATCATCGAATTCGAAATACCTGCGCACTCGATGGCAACTACTTTCATTGGCTAGAATTTGTCATTATTGGCTCACTAGCAATGATTGGCCCAATATTAGTAGGCTGCCACATATATGTTTTATATGCCTGGATTATAATTCGTAACATCGAAGCCGCCGATGGGCACTCTGGCTACGACCTACCCTGGAACCCTTTAAAATTTTTACCTCTTTATGATGGTGCCGTTTACCACGACTTCCATCACGCTAGATTTAAAGGTAACTATGCAGGAGCTTTGCATTATGTCGATCACTTTTTTGGAACATATATTAAACAATACCTTGAATATAAAAAAAGACACTAACCTACACCCCCTTTAAGGGTCATATTAAAGATAAACCGACCATTTGCACGGTAAATGTGTGACCCTCATCCCATTCATTTTTTTTCTATTTTTGTTCAATATCCAAGATAGATATACTGTAAATAGTCACTATACAAATTATATCTATCTAATTTTCAGGATGAACGGCCACATGAAAGTATCACTCTCTAACCACATATTATTGCTTGGCATGTTTACGTTATTGTTTATTTCAGCATGTAGTGACGATGGTTCATCTTCATCTAGCGCTAAAACCAACCTTAAGAACACAAACGTATACTTTTTTAAAAACGAAATTCAGTCTTTTAATCCTAATACTCGGACATCAGCACCTAAAGCATTCGCTAATTATGTTAATGGTGAACAGACACTACTCACCCTCAACACTGATAATGATAATGAAGGCTATGAGCACATTATCTACATGGAAGAGAACATCATTTACTCAAGGGATGCCGAAAGCCTAAAAGAATTAAAACTTGCTTCTGTTTTTGACGATGCAGAGGTGTGTATTTTCCCTAACCCTATTCCCGACCAATCATCATTCGAAGGTAGTACAAAAGGCGAGCGAATTTTAGTCGATCATACTAGTATTTTCATCACCCCTAAAACAAACACGGGGTGCGATAAAGAAGCGGCTACAATTAAAAAAATAGATTTCACTGACACTAATAACATTACCATCTCTGAAATCAGCGCTGCACACCTTTGGGGAGATACTCTACTAGACTATGCAGGCACCACATCCAACACAAACGACGACGGCGAGGTTACCAGTACACCGGGCCGCTATGGTTTCCTTGGCTCAAACTACAACGCCCAGAAAAGTAGCTTAGAATTAAGTTTTTATAACCATGAAAACAACATGCTGTGGGAAACATCCTTCCCGATTACAAACTCTCTCCCAACGATAAATCAAGTCACTCCGACTGAAGTTTTAATTCAAATAGACGGTACTCTATACCTATTAGACATCGAAAAACTATTTGATGTTGCCGTTATTGATTCTAACGAAGACCTCCCTATTGGCAGTAAAGTGGAAGCATTATTCGAGTCACCAATAGCCAAACATCTTTTATCAAAAACTGATATCGGCACCCTCCAAGTTGCAAGCAACGGTAGCACATTTGCATTAGTCGATGATGGCGAAGTATTGCTCTATGATGCGTCGTTAAAAAAATTCGAACCGCTTGACGTATTCGAAGGCACCGTTTTAAAGGTGCAAATAAAAATGACAGACGATGGCAGCACCATACTCCTTCACCGCACTTTTACTGCTGCCGAGTCCCTTCTACGTATAAACACGACTACTAAGGCTAACGAAACAATTGCGACGACAGGCCAAGACAGTACAATCAGCTTCCAAACCCTAGATAACAACATTTACATCAACTCATTTACTCAAACCGACTGGCAAGCAGATTGGATAAACGCACAATCTTCACGTGTATCCTTTGATAAAAGTATGTTTGTTTTTTCTAAAAATTCTCGTACAGCAAATTCTGAAACAGAGCTTTTTTTAATTGCCTCAGATGAAGAAGTCACAGCGGATGGCAATTTAACGCAAGCTAAGCTTTTTGCATTTTCCCCTTCAAATACAACGAATGGACGAAAGCAATATAGAAAAGATAAAAATAGCCCAATCACAGATTTCATTTTTGGTGAGTTCACTGTTGATATCAAGGCAGTTTCAAACAGTGAGTTTACCAATGATATTTTCGGAAAATTAGAAACTTCAAACAGTGAGATTACCAACGATGTCTACGGAAAGTTGGAACTAAATTCTATTCGTGATATTTCTGACATAGCGACAGACGCTACAGAGATCTACTTTTTCAACCCAAGTGAAACTGTCTCGAACGAAACAGAAGATCCAAACAATAAAACTTTACAGCTAATAGATTTTGAAGAAGACATTATTTAAGTCTTTATTTACTAACTATGCAGGCCTTACCTCAGCCTGCATTGCAAAGCAGGAATGCACTTTAATGCACGCTAGAATTAGTTTTATTAAACACCTTATCATACTCGTGACTTTTGGCGCATTGACCGCATGCTCTGACTCAAGCACGCCTGAGTCATCGTCAATACCTATCATAGAAAAAGCATTATTCCCTTTCATCCAAAATTATACTTTATATAATTTCAACCCAGAAACTGGCTCAAAAGAAAAATTAGCTGAGTCAAATAGATCTTTGATGATTGGTCTAGACATTGATCAAAGCGAAGAAATAACAGAAGAAGAAGATGGTTCAACCAAATCAACTTTAAGTCACACAGCCTTACCCGAATACGTGGTATACGTTAAAGACCAAACTCTTCGGCTCTATGATGTATTTACTCGATATGATCATTTACTCACAAACTTTGCCGACCCTAGCGAACAAAACGACGGTGAGTTTATTTGTGATTTAAGACCTGCAATCACAATTGATAAAGAGCACTTAGATGTAAAAGAAATATTATTCAAGAATGAAGAAAGCGTTTACATTAAAACAAGTACGATTGAAACGTGCACTGGAGATCCCTCAAGCTTTAGATATTTTGAAATAAAAATTGAAGACAGTTTTACTGAAACCTTCGAAATACGCCGCATCACGTTACTAAAACATGAGCATTTCCACTCGCACCAACACGAACATGATTATGACCATGAAAACGATCATGGAGGCAATCATGATCACGCCAGCGACAATCATGCATCAGACCTCGAAATCGGTGATTTACACGATAGTGAAGGACATCAAGTTGAGTCGGACCCTGATAACAATAGCCTCCCCAAATACCCCAATGAAACACCTCATGATCATAGCCATAACGAGACTTCACCCGACAAGTTACACTCCCATAAACATGGAATTAATGTAACAGACCGAAAAAATCATGAACATAAGCATGAACACACACATGATTTCAAATATATCATTATGGATGAGCATAAATTCAATGATGACCCCAATACATCACCTGAGAGCGTGCATAACATCGCCACCAACCAACAAACCGAGACTGAAACCCATAAGGTATTAGTCGGCAAAAAACACGTCGTTGATTCGGCCTTAATGTACGCAGGTAATCCAGTTGTTGATGTAAGTAATAAAAGATTTGGTTATCTTGGCTTTAATAACTCTGACCCTGAATCAGCTGAAGCCTCTTATAGGTTCTTTGATGTTATTAATGACGGAACAGAAAAAATTAAATTATGGACAATGACCAACAGCGAGTTTTCAATTCAGCCTGAAGATTACTCGGGATATATCGACACTACTTTTTCAGATGCCGTGATGATTGAATTCAACTGGAAAATGGTCAAATGGAATTTAGAAGATCTATTCGATGATGACAAAAGCACTGAAAGACAGCTTAGTATAGACAACCCTATGTTTAGTCGCGCTAAAACCCCTGAAAGTATATACAAAAGAGCAAATTATTCTATCAACAGCGTCGATGCCATCGCAATACACGAGATTGCTGAAGAAGTCATTAATGAGGGCTCTCCAGAAGAGACCATCCAAGAAAGAAATATTTTTTATACGGTATCAAATGAAGGCACCCAAACGCTAATACGTAGTTTTATCGATGAAAATCTAAACTTTTTGAATTTTGTTTTACTCCCTGATCATATTATCACTTTAAAGACTTTTTCAGACGGCACAACCCCCCTAGGAAGCTCTTTAACCAACACAATACTTGATAGTCGTCTAGAACAGACCTTAAACCCTGTAATCGAGTCAATGAAACTTGATTTTTACCCAGATAATACCTTTGCCATAAGTATTCAAGAAGATTCCAATCCAATCTGGAGGGCCAATTATTTCAGCACCGAACTTATTAAGAAATTCTCACTTGACCTTGAAAATGCCACTTGGGGACATCTTCGCGACCAGCGTCCAATTCAACGATCAACACCCACCCCAATCACCCATACTACTGCCCCAACATTATTACACTCAGAGACAGCTGTGGAGCCCAATAATAGCACCTCAAATACGGTGTTATTTGAGCCTAGCGTTTACCTTTTTGATCAATCGACCCCAAATAACAAAGGTGAACTACTCGGCACTGTTCCGACAATAGTGGCCTTTGCTTATGACACGATTATACGCAATGACCTATTCGCCCAGATCACGATTCGAGAATCGCTGACCTTACCCAAGACTCATAAAACGTACTACTTCAATCCTGATGATCCGACGACAGAAATGAAGCTTATGTACGAAGAAGTTTTTAACGAATAACTAAAGAAGGGCTTGAGTAACTCAAGCCCTTCTTTTGGTTAACACCCTTACTTATATATTCAATGCCCAATTCATCACCTCTACGCCAAACTCTTTATATCCCCCCTTCACCCTTAATCTCATTAAACACAAATCTGATCTAACATAATAATTCAAGCTCGATTATCTCGACTCAGCTAACGACTAATTGCCATATAACAAGCCAATAAAACACCGTAAAGAAAACAAAACAGTTAGCTAAAAAATGCTATTCGCCAATTCAATAGATGCTATTTTATTGATTAGTCACAAAAAAAGGCGCTTGAATCAGATTCAAGCGCCTCTTAAGTTAACCATTACGTTAATGCAAATCAGGCACAACCCCTACCTGCGGCATATTAGCCAAGCCGATATCCCTAGCATGCTCTTCAAAGCCTTTGTTCTTCCAGAAAAAAGCACCTGGCATGGTTGTAGGTATCACCAGTACATAAAACAATGCACGCCCAGCCAGTAAAGCCAGCACCAGCGCAAGACTAAGCACACCACCAATCATCACTGCAAACCAACCACTAGGCGCCCATAAACAAAAGACCACCGCAGCGAGCATTGCTAGCACCATTGTCACATTACGCGCCATATAAGTATGTCCAAAAGTTGTCCATTGAATGTAATGTGCTGCTGCCCCCTCTCCTTCTTCCTTATTCAAGTAGCCAGCATGTGCGTATAAACCAACACACTCAATAAACAGACCGATAAATACAACCGCCGCAACAACCGATAATAAAGGTGAAAAATTCAAATCTGATAATGTATATGCACTCGCTGCAAACAAACCAAACAACACACCACCCACACTCATGGTCGAACCAAAGAAGCTAGTTAAAACCTGCCAGTGATTCCAAAATGGTCGCGCTTTAATTCGGTAGATGCAATGCATAAAATACAAGCCAATTACCGAAGTTACCACCGCAAAAAAGCCGGCAATAGAAACAATGAATTCTAGCCACTCAAACTGTAGCCACTCATTAATTGCAGAGACCACCGTAAAACCAGTCAATCCAGCAAAAAACATCGCAATACCAAGAGCCTCACGACTTAAAGGCGACCAGCGCAAGTTATTAAACCCACGATAAAACCGCATAGGCTTACCTAGGTGTAGGGTCGACAAAAACAAACCACCACCTTGGATTAAAATTAGCGTCACTAATATTGGATAAAAAACGCCACTCTCAGCTAGTAAACCAAAGTACTCAGGACTAATCATTGGCCCTAGGAATAACAACATAAAGGCACCAATCACTGCCTGAGTTGATAAGGTAAAGATAACCAAAGGGTTTTCACGCGAGCTTAAACGTCCAAGATTCCAATGACGCGCTTTACCCACCTTTTCATCTACGACAGAGCGATAAGTGCCATCCGCTTGTTTATGATATTTCAAGGGCTGAACGTCAGTCCGAGTCATTTCTTCAGGTAAGGTTTTAGTTTGCTGAAAACGGATATTCGGCTGCGTGATGGATGGATCAGGAAAACCCGGTATGGTTGTATTTATTTGCTCTCGGTTTTCTGGCATATCTTCAATAACACCAAAATTAAGCGCATTACCTAAACATGCAGAGACGCAAGCAGGCTTTAAACCGACCTCTAAACGATCGACACACATATTACACTTAGACACCTGACCTTTAATGGGATCAAGCTGTGGCGCATTGTAAGGACACACCCAAGTACAATAACCACACCCGAAACAAGTATCAGGGTCTTGTAAAACAGCACCGTATTCAGGGTGTTTTGTATACGCTTTAGTTGGGCAGCCTTTTAAACACACAGGATCATCACAATGGTTACACGCCATGGAGATATTCATACGTTTATAGTCAGGGTAAGAACCACCCTCAACATAACCCACTGACCGGAATGCTAAATGCGCAGGGTTATCATTTTTCTCACTACATGCTGCTTCACACGCATGACAACCAATACAATTATCGGCCGTAAAGTGAAAACCATGCTGCTTATTACGGTTAGGATTAGTACCCACATTTGGGTTTTCATTAATCTGCATGGAACGACCAGCATCAAATGAATTTGCATTTAAATCCAAAAGATCTATTTTTTGCCCATATCGGTTTTCTTCTTCAACATTCTGACCGACACGAGGATCATAAAGCTTTGCATAGCCAGGCTCGTTTTCACGTACCGTAAAAATCTCACGGTCTGAAGTGTTTTTTTCTGTTTGATCCACACCCATTTGGTCTAGTCGATCACGTAACGCTATTAATGGATTATTCATCATTAGTAATCTCTCCGTTCAACATTTAGCTGGCCAGCCAACGCTTGATCTACAGGCTCTATCCTAATCGAACATTGTTTGAACGCAGGTTGCCGAGAATGCGGGTCCAACAAACCCAAAGACACCCGATTAACACAATCGTGGAAATGGAAAGGAATAAACACCATATTTCGAGGCACACGCTGGGTTAACTGGACCATAACAACCGCGTCACCGCGGCGAGATACGATGCGCACATAAGATTGATGTGCCACCCCTAACTCTCTTGCTGCATCCGGGTTCATTTCCATATAGGGTGTTGGACTAAATTTATTAAGGTTTCCGATCTTTCCGGTCTTGGTACGTGTGTGAAAGTGCTCCACAACCCGCCCACTATTCATCCAGAAAGGATATTTATCGCAAGGCACCTCATTGTTCTCGATATAAGGTAACGGAATCAGATTGGCTTTCTGATTAGGGGTCTGAAACTTACCATCGGTATATAAACGCTGATCGCCTTTTTCATTGTCGGAATTTTCTCTGAAAGGCCACTGGATACCACGCGCCTTTTCGATTTTATCATGCGTCATACCTGAAATATCAAGCGTACGACCCTCACCCTTTGAAAGCTCAGCCATTTCCGAAAAAATTTCTTCAGTTGTTTCCGGGAATTTAATTTTATCGCCGTTTTCAAAACGTTTAGCAAGTTGATTAAAAATCCAAAAATCTGGCTTAGAGTCGCCATGCGGCTCCGCTATCTTTCGTACCAAATTAACCCGACGCTCGGTATTGGTAAATACACCTTCTTTTTCTCCCCACACAGCCCCTGGCAAATACATATGAGAATATTCATTTGTTTCTACATCTTTATAACTGTCTTGTACCACCAAAAAATCAAGCTGTTCAAATATTTTTCGAATACGAGAAGTTTGCGGCATTGACGTCATAGGATTGGTTGCGATTAACCATAAGCCCTTAATCTGCCCTGATTCAATCGCGGGGAAAATATCAGTTTGCTGCATCCCTCGTTTGGCTGGAAAAATAGACGCGTCAATCCCCCAAAAATCGGCAATATCCTGACGATCTTTTTCTTTCTCTAAAGCACGGTATCCCGGCAAACCTGAACAAGAAGACCATTCTCGCGTCCCCATGGCATTACACTGCCCCGTAATCGATAAACTTGTGCCACCGGGCTTTCCGACATTACCCGTAATTAGATTCAAATTATTAATTCCGACCACACCATCAGAGCCATGAGTACTTTGATTAATCCCCATAGTCCAAATACTCATTGCAGCACCTGCATTGGCATATAGGCGAGCCACATTACGAATCGTATCTTCATCAATGCCACAAATTTTAGATGCTGTCACAGGGTCATAGCCTTTAACTAAAGCTTCAACCTCTTCAATACCTTGTGTGTGCTGATCAATATAGTCACGATCTTCGAGACCTTCCTTCAAAATGACATGCATCAAACTATTTAGCAGTACAACGTCAGTTCCAGGTGTAATCGGAAGATGAATATCAGCAAACTGTGCGAGCATCGTGACACGAGGGTCCACCACGATAAGTGGGAATTTACGTTTCTCTAACGCTTCTTTTAAACGCCAGTAAATAATGGGATGCTGCTCGGGTAAGTTTGAACCCCAAGCAATAAAGCAATCGGTATGTTCAAAATCTTCATAACAACCAGGAGGGCCATCTGAGCCAAAAGAACGCTTATAACCGGATACCGCAGATGCCATACATAAGGTTGTATTACCATCATAATGATTCGCACCAATACAGCCACGAACTAATTTACCTAAGGTATAGAACTCTTCAGTCAGAAGTTGACCTGTCGACACAATCGCAAAAGAGTCTTTACCATGCTTGTCTTGAATGCGCTTGATCTCAGACGCCATTTTATCAAACGCCCCGTCCCAAGAAGTTTCCTGCCACTCGTTGTATGCTTTATCGCGAACAAGCGGTTTATCACCCCGCCCGGCAGAATCAAAAAGTTGATGTTCAAAAATCCCTTTAATACACAACTTTCCTCGGTTCACATCTGCGCCAGCATCGCCACGTGTCGCAACTGCTTTGCCACTCTCATCTAAACCGACTTCAATTGAACAGCCTGTTGAACAATAACCACATGTAGTGTATTTCCATTCTTTAACCCCTTTATCAACAATTTTGATGGGGTTTCTATCTTTTCGACCAAACAACATATCGCTAGAATCTCACTTTAGTATGAGCACCAATGCAGAGCGGCAGCCTTCAAAACAACAACCACCACGCACCACTTGAGCGCACAAAACTTGTAACTAATTGATTTACAAGACCAATATTAATTATAAAGAAATAAAAGCAAAGATTAGGCCAGAACGGCCGTTAAAGAATCGATATTCTCAAGATCAGAATAATAAAATAAAAGAGGGAATACAAAATCCAATCTTAATGAAGCACTAAAAAGAAAAGTAGAGCGAAAACATCGTCTAACCCGTTTACGCTCTACTAGATTGGCCTACTTATTTTCTCGATTGGCGACCAAGTGATCCACGACACTAGGATCAGCCAACGTAGAAGTATCACCCAAGTTCTCATGCTCATTCGCTGCTATTTTACGAAGAATACGCCTCATAATTTTTCCGGAACGTGTTTTAGGTAAACCAGGCGCCCATTGAATAATATCAGGCGTAGCAATTGGGCCAATTTCTTTTCGGACCCATTTTTTCAGCTCTGCTTTTAACTCATCAGTTTGAGGTACATCATTGTCATGCATAACCGTCACATAAACATAAATCCCCTGACCTTTAATATCATGGGGGTACCCAACGACAGCAGCTTCAGCAACCGCTGGATGCGCGACTAAAGCACTTTCTATTTCAGCTGTTCCCATACGATGACCAGAGACGTTTAATACATCATCAACTCTTCCTGTAATCCAATAATACCCATCTTCATCACGCCTAGCGCCATCACCGGTCGTATACATACCTTCAAAATCACTAAAATAGGTCTTTATAAAGCGAGCATGATCACCATACACCGTACGCATCTGCCCCGGCCAACTATCCACCATAACCAAATTGCCTTCTGCCGGTCCTTCCAGGATATTACCGTCATTATCGACCAACGCTGGCTGCACACCAAAAAATGGCCGCGTTGCTGAGCCGGGCTTTAGATCGGTTGCTCCAGGTAAAGGCGAAATAAGAATCCCACCTGTTTCAGTCTGCCACCACGTATCAACGATCGGACAACGCTCATCACCAATGACCCGGTGATACCACTCCCAAGCTTCGGGATTGATAGGCTCACCCACACTCCCTAACAACCTTAAACTATCACGCTTACTTTGTTTAACAAAGTCATCACCCTCAGCCATCATCGCTCTAATCGCCGTTGGCGCGGTGTACAATATATTGACATTATGCTTATCAACCACTCGACCCATACGTGAAAAATCTGGGTAATTTGGCACACCTTCAAATAATAACGTGACGGCTCCATTTGCTAGAGGGCCATACAAAATATAGCTATGACCCGTAATCCAACCAAAGTCAGCAGTACACCAAAATACTTCCTGATCTTGATAATCAAATACATGCTCATGCGTCATAGAGGCGTAAACCAAATACCCCCCCGTTGTATGTAACACACCTTTGGGTGTGCCTGTAGAACCTGAGGTATACAACATAAACAAAGGGTCTTCAGCATTCATTGGTTCAGGCTCGCAAACACTTGAAGCCTGTGCCATATGCTCGTGGTACCAAATATCACGCCCATCTTTCCAAGCGACATCCGCCCCAGTACGACGCAATACAAAAACACGCTCTACAGTGGTTACCATGTCATTTGAGAGCGCTTGATCAACATTCTCTTTCAAAGGGACGGCTTTGCCACCCCGAACACCTTGATCAGCGGTCACGACCCATTTCGCTTTACCGTCAGCAATACGCGCGGCTAAGGCATCTGGTGAAAATCCGCCAAAGACGACCGAATGCACCGCACCAATTCGCGCACACGCAAGCATCGCCACGGCAGTTTCAGGCACCATAGGCATATAGATCGTGACAATATCTCCCTTAGATACCCCTTGAGACTTAAGTACATTGGCAAACTTACAAGTTTCTTCGTGAAGTTCACGATAAGTGATATCGCGTGATACAGAGGGATCATCGCCTTCATAAATGATTGCAGTTTGATCAGACCGCTCTGCTAAATGTCGGTCTAAGCAGTTAGCGGACGCATTTAACACACCATCCTCATACCATTTAATATGTAGGTCTGCAGAAGCAAACGATACATTTTTTATTATTGTATAAGGTTTAATCCAATTTAAACGCTTTCCTTGCTCCGCCCAGAAAGTATCTGGGTTTTGAATCGAGTCCTCATAGAGAGACTGATATTTTTTTGCATCAATTTTTGTTCTTTTTTTCGCCTGTTCAGAGACGGGATGTATGTGGACTTCGCTCATGAGCCCTCCTTTTTATCGTGCGTTTTTTAGTGAGACGGATGAAGAACATACACTAAACGATAAAGACTACTAACTGCCAGAAGATTCTACCAACGAAGCATACTTAATTGACTCTAATAAGCTTTCAAGCGGCATATTTTCAGAAGCATTTTTAATCTTATTAGCCAAATCTTGCTGACATCCAAAACCTGAAGCGTCATAACTTTCTTTTACTTTTATTATTTCATCGTCTTTTGAATCTGCCTCCCCTTCATTTAATCCCGATAAAGGCACTCGACCATCAGCTACCGCCTGTTTAAATTCATCCAAGCCCAAATATTCATAATCAGAAAGCAACAATTGCTTTTGCTCATTACTTAACATTTCAGGCCTTAATGAATGAATTAATCCATGCAATAAATCAACAGAGGCATCCCCTAAGCGATCACCAAAACTATAAATACAACTAGACAAGAGTGTAGTCACCTGCTCTGGCGTCGTATTTTCATTTGTGAAAAATTTGTTAAGACGAATACGCAATTCGACCCACTCATCTTCAGATTGACTATTTAATGGTTCATCAATATCATTTTTTTCAACAGCTCGCGTTGATGTAAAAAATTTCTGGACCTTATTTATATTAGTACTTGGTGCCTCTTCAAGATTTTTCTGGCCTTCAATTAACTCTAATTCAACACCACTCTCTTCCGAAATATGAGCCGTCACACTATTATCGTACACGCTTTGGGCTTGCTGTTTTTGAATTTGGGTTAAGGCTGCTTCTGTAGCAGCCTGCTGCTTACCTTTATCTGCTTTTAGCGGCGATTTTGATGAGGTATAACGCTCTACCAGCTTCTGCCAATAAGCACTAAAGGCTAGCTTAGGCACTCCTTTCTGATTGAAAACATCATCAATACGCTCCGCTAAACGATAAAAACTTCGAGCAGAGGGGTCATTCTTTGGATAAAGCGCAACGGGACGCTGTAACGTCACCGCTGTACGCATACTTTCATCCATCCAAACAGATCCCAAGTATTCCGCAGATAACTCTAAGTATTTAAGCACTGCACCGCTAAAACGCCTAAACACTTTTTCAGCCTGAGCAGAGCTTGAAGCCATGTTCACGATTACCTGAACCTTTCGACGGTAGCCCCGACGTCGAAGCACTTTCAAAAGCGAAAAAGCATCAGTCAGAGAAGTAGGCTCAGGCGTTATTACAAGAACTGCCACCTGCGAGGCTGCAATAAAATGTAAAACGGTTGGTGAAATACCTGCCGCAGTATCAACCAGCATATAATCATAATGCGGTTCAATGGCTTGAATGGATGTCACTAAGCGTTGTTGTTGCCCAACATCAAGCTCAACGCATTGCGCAAAACCAGATGCACCTGGGATAATCTGCACACCTTCAGGACCATTTAATACAATATCCTGAATTGAACGTTCACCGGTGAATAAATGTTCTAATGTGTAAGCCGGATATAAACCTAGCATAACATTGATATTTGCCAATCCAGTATCGCCATCCAGCAAGCAAACATTCGAACCCATACGAGATAAAGCAATCGACAAGTTAACAGATACACTTGTTTTACCGACGCCCCCCTTTCCACCCGTTATGGCGATAACACGAGGAATATTATTAAGCTTGTTCATTCGACAGACCAATACATCGAGGTTCTCATCATTAGCTTCTTTTATTTTTAGGGTTTCTATTTATCTGTAGATTAAAGAATACTAACCCCTTTTTTGTTCGTAAAAAACCCATTAAACCGCAAGAATTACTATTAACTTTTCATCAACTTACAAGCACTTCTAAACAATTACTTAAAAAAAGCGCAATAAATCTTTAATTTTTAAGGTTTATTGTCTATTCTAAAAATATTGTTAATAAAAATAATATATTTTATATGATACAAACTAAACAAAAAGTAATGTCGAAACTGAAGACTAATCACTTACCTTCACTTCCACATGTATTAGTTGACATGCTTAGCGCCTGTCAGGGGAACCATGCGTCATTCCAACACATTTCGACTATTATCAGTCGTGATGCGGCGATTGCTGCGCGTGTTATTTCGCTGGCGAACTCATCACTTTACAATCACGGCACCCAAATAAGCACATTAGAACGAGCGTTATTAGTTCTTGGCACTGATACGATAAAAACCATTGTTATTACGACATCTGTTCAACAATTTTTTTCAGGGTTTAATACCGAGCATACGAACTTTTTAAAACAATTTTGGAAACGTTCTCTCTCCTGTGCATTAATCGCAAAATCTCTCGCAATCCTAACCAGCTACCCGAACCCTGAAGAAGCATATTTAACCGGACTTCTTCATAATCTTGGTGAATTAGTACTCGAAACAAATTATTCAGACCAATTCGCTCAACTAATTCACGAACAAAACAGTGAATTCGAGCGAGTAGCAAAAGAGAAAGACAAATTTTCTGTGGACCATGCAAGTGTGGGTGCTTGGCTTGCTAAGGAATGGGGATTAAGCGACTTCACTGTTGATGCAATTGAATTCCATCACGCCTCAACCGAATCGATTAAAGACGCACATCACTTGGTAAAGCTCATTTACCTTTCCAGCCATCTAAGCAATGATGAGCAGGTAAATAATGATGAACAGGATTTTTTTAATAACGTAAATAACAACCCGCAACACATTGATGTTGCTCAAACCTTATTTGAGTTAAACCCCTCACTTATTAATGAAATAGTTTTAAAAATAAAATCCGAAGTCATTGATGTCGCGTCTTCGCTTAGTATTGATATAACCGCTCAACAACCAAATTTCGATCATGACAAGCAAATTTCATTAGCTAAGTATGTGCGTAACATTAGCCTCTTACAAACTGCCACCAGCGAACTTAATAGAGCCGACTCCAAGCTTGAACTTAGCCGAGCATTTCAAAGCACTCTTGAACTTCTGTTTGGTTATAACAATAGCGCTGTTTTCTGGTATCACTCAGATACTGATGATTTAAATTTCATCATGCCTGAGCACCCTGAAAGTATGCCAATCAAATTCAAGCTAGAAGAAGATAGAAGTATCATTGCAACGTCAGCGATTCAAAAAAAGATACTATGTACAATTCAAAATACCGAGCAAGCAGAAAATTTAACGACTGACTTGCCCGTTATTGATCAGCAAATTATTCGTTTAGTGAAAGCCAAAGGCTTAATTTGTTTGCCTATTCAAACTTCAGAAACTTTATTTTGTGTACTCGTTGCAGGCTGCAACCAAGCAATTTCAGACAACTCTAATCAAGCCCATTTATTACAGTATTTTACCGATGAAATCGCGATAGCTTGCGAAGATACCTTACGCCACATTCAAGCAAGTGAAAATCAAAACAGTCGTGATGAACTTTCTCAACGTGCAAGCGAAATAGCACATGAAGCTAACAACCCGCTAAATATTATTAGCAACTACTTAGCGTCTTTGACCACCAAGCTTCATAACAACCCGACAATTCAGGAAGAGTTAGTCATTCTAAAAGAAGAAGTCGCACGTACCAGCCAAATTATCCTGCGCCTACGCGACCTTGAGCACGACACAAAAGACATACAAGCAGGCGTAAACATAAACAATGAAATCAACAACTTAGTTACACTATACAATAGCTCAATATTTTTACTCAACGCCATCAGTTGCCAACTTGAGCTTGATCCTGAGTTAACAGAGAATTTAGCTAACAGAAACAGCTTTAAACAAATTCTCACTAATTTATTAAAAAATGCTGCTGAAGCAATGCCCGAAGGTGGAAAGCTCACTATACGTACCACAGCAAGCGTGAACGTAAATGGAAAAGATTTTGTTGAAATACGCATACAAGATACTGGCAAAGGTATCCCAGCAGAAATAAAAAATGTTTTATTCACACCCGTTACCTCAAGTAAAGGTAATGGGCACTCAGGTTTAGGCTTGAGTATTACAAAAAACCTAGTCACGGATGCTAAAGGAACCATTAGCTGCAGAAGCAGTGTAAAAGGTACAGAATTTCAAATATTACTTCCTCAGGCCTAACCCTCGTTAGCATTGAAAGTAATACCTGACAACTGTCCATATTGAGATATCGGTTAAAGATTGGCATGAAAATCAGAAAAATAGAAAGGGCAGGTACAATAATGAATGATAAAGCCTGCATTTTAGTCGTAGATGATGAATATCGTTTACTCAAAAGTCTTGAAAATATGTTACTTAATCAAGGCTATGACGTACAAAGCGCCCAAGGGGGCTTGCAAGCGTGCGAGCGACTTTCTGAGCAAGCGTACGACCTCGTTCTTCTTGATCTCAACATGGCAGACATGAATGGCCATCAAGTCATGGACTTCATGATCCAAAAAGATATCGATACCGCTACGATTGTTGTCAGTGGTGAGTCTTCTTTTTCAGCGGTTAGCAAAGCCCTACGCCGTGGCGCTTACGATTATCTAAAAAAACCATACGACCCTGAAGAGATGCTAAGTACCATCGATAATGCTCTTCAAAAAGTGATGTTAGAAAAAGCACACACAGCCATGCAATCACGCCTCAAGAAATCAGAAGAGCTGCATCGGTATATTGTTAACAGCTCCCCTGATATCGTATTTATGCTCGACCAAAAAGGTTGTTTCACTTTTTTAAACAGCAAAATTGAATCGATTCTAGGTTATAAAAAAGCAGAATTAATTGGTAAGCCTTACCAAAGTATCGTCGACTCAGCCGACATTCAACGTGCAAATTATATTTTTGATGAGCAATCCACCAAAAAGTCTGGCGCTTGGAGCTCCGAGATAAGACTCAAGGCAAAAAAAGCAGATCATACCGCCCGTCATTTTGAAATTACTTTTTTTCCAATTGAAAACAATGCGAAAAACACCAAACAAATACAAACAACCCACCTAGAACAAAGTAAGACTAGGGTTATTGGTACCTACGGTACGGCAAGAGACATTACTGACCGTAAAGAAGCTGAAGAATTCATTAACTTTCAAGCTTATCATGATCTATTAACACGCTTACCCAATCGAGCACTTTTTAAAGACCGGCTCAATATTTCCTTGGCACAAGCTAAGCGAAACAAAAGCGGTGTAGCAGTCATGTTTTTAGATCTAGATCGTTTTAAAATTGTGAACGACACATTAGGTCATGCCATGGGTGATAGACTTTTGCAATCTGTCGCCCTTCGACTAGAAAACTGCGTACGTAAGTGCGACACATTATCAAGGTTTGGTGGTGACGAATTCACCTTATTACTCCCATCGATATCCTCTGCAGAAGATGCTCGCACCATTGCCAAGAAAGTTATAGCTACCTTAAAAGAGCCTTTCGTATTGGGTGAACACGAAGTCTTTGTCGGGGTGAGTATCGGTATCGCAATTTACCCCGACGCAGGCTGTACGGTGGATGAACTCATCCAAAATGCGGATGTCGCCATGTACCACGTAAAAGGCCGCGGCAAAGATGGTTACCAATTCTTTAGCGATACCATGGCAGTTAATACCTCTAATCGACTCAGCTTAGAAAGAGATTTACGTAATGCTTTAAACCAAAATGAATTCCGAGTTTTTTACCAACCTCAGATTAACGCAAACTCCGGAAAAGTCGTCGGCGTGGAAGCACTTGTCCGCTGGCAACATCCTGAGCGTGGTCTAATTTATCCTGGAGAATTCATTCCTCTTGCTGAAGAAACACGACTCATGTCAGATATAAGCGACTGGGTTTTGATGACTGCATGCAAAGAGATTAAAGGCTGGATTGATAACGGCCATAAAGACATCCGTTTATCTGTAAACTTTTCTCCCTTACAGGTTGAGCACCCTAAATTTGTACATCGTTTATTGGCACGTTTACGCCAAGCTAACTTCCCACCTCAAAACCTTGAGATTGAGTTGACTGAAAACGTCATCATGAATGATTTAGAGCATATGGTTCAAAAGCTAAATTTATTAGCCGAACACGGTTTGAAAATTGCGATTGATGATTTCGGTACAGGTTATTCGTCTTTAAATTATCTACGTAAATTACCGATTCATACCTTAAAAGTAGATCAGTCATTTATTCACGATATTAAAGATTCAAAAAACGAAGCGTGTATAGTAAACGCCATCGTCTCCATGGCGCATGGTTTGAAACTAAATATCATTGCTGAGGGTGTTGAAACCAAAGCGCAACTAGATTATTTAAAACTACTTGGCTGCCAGGAAATACAAGGTTTCTACTTTGGTAGGGCTGAACCTGGGTATAAGGCATTAGAACTAATAAACCAAGGTTCCAGCCGTTTATTAGCAGGCTAATATTTAAGTAAGACTTTTTAGCAAACCCAAGGAAGGGTTTACGCCTCATTGACAATTCTTCCAATTCAATACATTCTCTCTCTTCACTCAACACATCGCTCCGACGCCATCCTCTAACCACTACTTAAGACTCATTTATATGCTTGATAAATACAAATTGATTGGTCGCTCCTATGACTTCCTAAGCAAACTATATAGCGGCAATGCCATTATCAACTGTAAACTTTCAATGCTTAATGAGCACACAATAGGACGTGACTCGAAAGTGCTTTTTGCTGGCGCTGGACAAGGTCGTGACGTACTTAGAGCCGCAGAACTCGGTGCCATCGTGACCATGGTAGATATTTCCCCCACCATGATGAACAAGTTCAATCAATTACGAGCAGCTCACCCAGAAAACAAACAATTAAAAATAAATACAGTATTAGGCGACATTCTCAAACAAGAAAACTTTGGAGAATACGATATGGTGGTATCTAATTTCTTTTTAAATGTTTTTGATGAAGACAAAATGAACACCCTACTCACCCATTTATTAAAACTCTGCCGTCAACATGGTCATATCGTCATTGGTGATTTTTGCCCCCCTCAAGGAGGCTTTATGAAAAAGACAGTACAACAAGTATATTGGTATTCGGCCGCCACAGCTTTTTTTGCAATTGCTGGCAACGCAATCCATACAATTTATGACTATCGAAAAATACTCAATAGCAAAGGATTAGAAATCAAAGACGAAATGTTTTTTCCGTTTCTTGGCCAAAATTTCTATCATTCAATCATGGCCAAGAAGATATAACCCCCTAAGATTTAATTATTAGAAAAAAGTCACCAACCTCACCTCCATTACTTTAAAACCTGGATCTTCGGGCAATATTTTTCAATCAATGGCTTAAGCCATGTTAAAATACAACTCATTTATCCAGCTAGTAAATTCCAACAAGGACGCATTACATGAACATCGATTTAAGCAGCATGCCGACATCAATTGATATGATTCACCTGATATTCGCATCACTAACACTGATTTTATTAATTCTGCTTATAAAAAAACCAAAGCAAGCAACTAGCATTCAGACGGAAACGGTAGCCTCTCCTACTATTATTGAGCAAGCATCCGCAGTAGAAAAAGAAGTCGTTGAACAAGCACCTAAATTGAGAGAAGCCAGCCCTGATGCAGCATTACAATTACTCACCTTGCTTCAACAAGATGCTCGTTTTATTGATTTTGTTAAAGAAGACCTAAGCACTTATTCTGATGCAGATATTGGTGCTGCCGCACGCGTCGTACATGAAGGCAGTAAAAAAACACTCGACACTTATTTCACGCTTGAGGCTATTCGTAGTGAAGAGGAAGAAACACGTATTAGCTTGCCCGAAGGCTTCAATGCTTCCGAAGTAAGATTAACTGGTAATGTGGTCGGTGATGCGCCTTTTAATGGCATTTTAATTCACAAAGGCTGGAAGGTAAGTGAAACCAAGCTTCCGAAGATCACTGAAGGACATGATACTGCGATTGTAGCACCCGCTGAGGTTGAACTATGAACCATGAAAAAAGTGCTCGCTATTCGGTCGGTATTGACCTTGGCACCACACATTGTGTTGTATCTTATCTCGACCAAATTAAAGCGGCTGAAGATACAAGCACTGCAGTAGAGGTTTCTGTTTTACCAATCCCACAACTCACACAACCCGGCGTGGTCGAGGAAAAAAAGCAATTACCTTCTTTCATCTATCGTGCGCACGAAGCAGAGCTAAACCCCGGCGAACTTACTTTACCTTGGCATACAGAGCCTAAAGCATTAACAGGCGCTATAGCAAGACAGCTAGGCAGTAAAACCCCCATACGGCTCGTCTCAAGCGCAAAAAGCTGGCTTTGTCATGGCGGAATTGATCGACACGAAGCATTCCTTCCAATGGGAAGCCCAGCAGAAGTCGCTAAAATCTCTCCCTTAAACGCAACAGTTGAATATTTAAGCCATTTGCGCCAAGCATGGGATCATAAATTTCCAGACAACTTACTGAGTGAGCAAGATGTTACTATTACGATTCCAGCCTCTTTCGACCCGGCTGCACGAGAGCTAACCGCAGAAGCTGCCAGCCAATTGAATTTAAAGCATTTAACTTTACTTGAAGAACCCCAAGCAGCAGTTTATAACTGGATAAAAGCCTGTGGTGATAATTGGCGTGAACAAGTATCACTCGGCGATATTATACTCGTCATCGATATAGGTGGCGGTACCTGTGATTTATCACTCATTGCAGTCAGTGAAGATGAAGGCAACCTCACCTTAAATCGTGTCGCGGTAGGTGACCATATTCTACTTGGCGGCGACAATATGGACCTAGCGCTTGCCTATCGTGTTAAAGCTAAACTAGCAGCCGAAGGTAAAGAGCTACAGCCTTGGCAAATTCAGGCGATTGTTCAGGCTTGCAGAGACGCTAAAGAACAACTTTTGCTTGAGAACGATATAAACGAAGTGGCCATTGCGATCCCTAGCCGAGGATCAAAATTATTAGGCGGCACATTACGTACATCTTTAACTCGCAATGAAGTAAATGAAACGTTGGTAGAAGGGTTCTTTCCACAGATAAATATTGACGAACACCCGGTAGCTGCGCGCCGCTCTGCATTAAGTCAAAAAGGTTTACCTTATGCACAAGATCCAGCGATTTCTCGTCATTTAGCTGCATTTTTAAGCAAACAAGCCGATGCAGCAAACGACGTATTTAGCCGTGTCACTATTAATAGTTCGACAACACAAAATGAAGCAGCACCTTTCATTAAACCCTCTGCAATTTTGTTCAATGGCGGCGTGTTAAAATCTCCTGTTCTAGCGGAACGATTGCTCTCTATTATCAATCAATGGTTAGAAGGTGCCGATACTAACAAAGCCCGTTTACTCAGTGATTCCGACCTTGATTTAGGCGTTGCGATTGGCGCTAGTTATTTTGGTCATGTCAAACAAGGCAACGGTGTACGTATTCGAGGAGGGCTTGCGAGCACATACTATGTCGGAATCGAAAGCGCTATGCCAGCAATTCCTGGTATGGAACCACCAATAGAAGCGCTATGCATTGCACCGTTTGGTATGGAAGAAGGCGCCGAAGCAAAAGCAAGTGAAGCAGAGTTTGGGCTTGTCGTCGGTGAACCCGTGCATTTTCGTTTCTTCGGTTCAAATACTCGTCGACATGATGAAGCAGGCGTACAACTTGATCATTGGCAAGAGGGTGAACTCGATGAACTTCCTGAATTACAAGTGACACTCTCGACTGAAGGCCGCCAAGCTGGAGAAGTCGTCCCCGTCAATCTCGTTGCAAAAGTAACTGAAATAGGCACTCTTAAACTTGAAGCGATCGCTGCCAACAGCTTAGATAAAGATGAAGAAGCCGAAAGATGGCAAATTGAACTGGATGTACGAGACTAATTCTTACAAAGCTGATGATGATCAAATAAGCATTTACAAGATAAACGTTTGAACTTCGTTCCCAGCATTCAACTGGGAACGAAATTATTTAGATTTATATATCAAAGCTCTTTATAAAAGCGCATCTAATGCATCAATCACTTTATCACCAAACTCAGTCGTGCTAAGTAATTGAATATCTTTACTTGTAGCGGTTAAGTCGCTAGTAGAAAAGCCAGCTTCAAATACACTCTGCATAGCCGTCCAGACTGCTTTAGCCTCTTCAGCCATACCAAAACTCATGTCTAACATTAACGCAACAGACCCAATCATAGAGTAAGGGTTTGCAATGTTTTTACCCGCAATATCTGGCGCAGACCCATGAGACGGTTCGTAATAAGCTTTTTCTGGTCCCATACAAGCGGAAGGCATTAAGCCTAGCGAACCTAACAGCCCACCACCTTGATCACTTAAAATATCGCCAAACATGTTTTCCATAACCATCACATCAAACTGCCCTGGGTTAAGGCACAAATAAGTTGCCGCAGCATCAACAAGCATATGCACAACAGTCACTTCTGGGTAATCTTTAGCAACTTCGTCTAAGACTTCATTCCATAAGACTGAAGAAACTAATACGTTACTCTTATGAATATTATGAAGTACTTTCTTACGTTTCATTGACTCTTTAAAAGCGACAGTCACAATCTGGCGAATCTGATCTTCATCATACTCAAGCGTTTCTTTAACATAACGCTTTCCATCTTCTGTCACGCCACGCTCTTTTCCACCAAAGTAAAGACCACCGATTAACTCTCTAATTAAAAGAATATCAATGCCTTCACCAACCACTTCAGCCTTTAAAGGCGAAAAATGAGCCATACCTTTAGGTAGCGAAATAGGTCTAAAATTCGCATAGGTATTTAAATGACGACGTAATGGCAATAGCGCACCACGCTCTGGACGCTCTTCAACGGGAATTTTTTCTGACTCTTCATGACTCAAGCCAATCGGGCCTTTTAATACCGCATCAGCGGACGTACAAATTGCTTTCGTTGCTTCAGGAAATGACTTTCCTGTTGAAAAATAGGCGCTTGCGCCAAATTCAGCCTCAACACAATCAAACTTCACATCTCTTTTTTGTTCAATTAATGTTAGTACGCGTAGTGCTTGTTCTGTTATTTCTGGGCCAATGCCGTCACCGGCCAAAATGGCAATTGTATGGGTTTGAGTCATTTTATTATCCTGATAATTTTATGCGTCAGTATTGTAATGAGTACGCCCCCTATCTGGCAACTTTGAGCATTAAAATCAGTCAAAAACATATCGAAATCATTATTAGGTTGACTGATGCGTCACCTTTCGGTAATTTTCTACCTCCCATGACGCATAAACAGCAGTAAGTACGCATTTTTTCTATCCTTAGCGATAATTTCCTGCTGCTTTAGTTATAATCTCCTGTAGCTCATGCATTCCATTATAATTTGATTAGAAAATTGAGGCCGATTGGCAATGTCGTACGAAAATATCCTTTATGAAGTAAAAGGGCCCCTTGCACTAATTACTCTAAACCGCCCAACCAAACACAATGCTGTTTCGCTTGCAACTCTCGACGATTTACATGCGGCACTTAATCAAGCTGAAGCTAACCCTGCAGTTCGCGTAATCGGACTCACTGGCGCTGGCCCCAAGGCATTTGCTTCAGGGTCTGACCTAAGTGAAGTCGAACACCGAGATATTAGAAAAGCACTAGAACCTATCGTTCAAGGTCTTGCTGAACGACTAGAACGCTCAGCTCTTCCCTCAATTGCGGCAATTAATGGCATTTGTATGGGTGGCGGGCTGGAGCTAGCACTAGGCTGTGATATTCGCATTGGAACAAAAAATTCTAAGTATGCAACACCAGAAGGTAAGTTAGGTATCATTCCAGGCGGCGGTGCCACACAACGTTTACCTAGAATTGTAGGAAAAGCTTGGGGTATGGAAATGCTATTAATGGGTGAAACCATTGATGCGGACCGCGCTTATCAAATCGGCTTAATCACGCGATTAGTCGAGTCTGAAGATTTGATGCCCACGCTAACGCAGATGTCAGATCATATTGCCAGCTTCGCACCATTGGTTCCACACTTCATGAAATCGATGGTTAACTACGGCCTTGAATCCAGTCAACATTCTGGTTTAGCACTAGAAAAATTTGCACAAGCTGCTCTAATTGAAACAGCGGATAAAAAAGAAGGCCTCCGTGCATTCTTAGAAAAACGAACACCAATATGGACAGGTAAGTAATTTTTCCTACCTCATTTCCTTAAAGCGCCTACACCCTCTAAATCACAAAAGCCGTTATCTTCAGTAACGGCTTTTGTTGCCATTAAATATTTCTCACATTGCTATAATTTTGCTAGCCTCAACACCGACGGCTTGCGCACCTTTTCATTTAAATATTGAAGTCAAAGAAAAGTAAAAATAAGAAAAGAAACACATATCATTGAATTCTATTGTTTAGAAACTATCTTATATAAAACGTTATTGAATAATAAATAGAAACTTAAATAGGGTTTCAATGACAATGAAATATTTCACTTACCCTCTGTTCTTAATTTTTTTGCTTGGCACCAGCTATATCACAGCGGCAAAGACTTTAACCATTGCTCGTGGTGACGGGCAATATCCGCCTTATGAATGGTTAGACGACGGCATTTATAAGGGCATTCATATAGATCTCATAAAAAAAGCTGCAACAAACTTAAATATTGAGATTAAATTCACAAGCCTTCCATGGTCTAGAGCGTTACTTGAATTAAAACTGGGTAACATCGATGCGCTCACCTTCATCTCTAGAAACGATCTACGGGAGCAATATGGCGTATTCTTTTCAGGCAACATTCTTTCTACAACGCGCTTGCGATTATTCAAACACAAACAGAATCTAAAATATTCTTTTAACGGCAAAATGAGTTCAATAGAGGATGCAACAGTTGGTGTTCAGCGTAACTTTTTTTACGACAAAGAATTTGATTCTTCAACTCTATTTTCGAAGCTAGGTTTCAAAAATTATAGTCAAGTTCTCGATATGGTGTTACTAAAAAGAATTGATTTCGGCATCATTAACGAACTCGAGTTACTATACGCCTTTAAAAATGATCCGCGACTCAAAGATATCGAATTCGTATCACCGCCGATTAGCCAAACAGACGTATACTTAGCCTTTTCAAGAAAAGAAAACCTTATCCCTTTAGCTAAGCTATTTGCAGAAGAGCTCGCACGACTTACAGAAGGAAAGTTCTACACAAACCTCTTAAAACAATACATATCCCCCTCCAAATAATTGTCGCTACCCACGAGAAACTGAGGTATTCGTTTCTCCTAAGATGGTTTATGTTAAAGTAGATTAGAATAATAATATCCTCACTAGGCTCTTTCATGACAAAAAGTACGCTCGCATTGTTAATTTTACTTCTTTCTGGATGCGCAACCTTTGATAAAACCAACATACAGCCCGGCCATAGAGTTATTGGGCCAGGCTATTCATTTACAGTGCCTACCCAAAAATCTTGGTTTGCAGTTGAATATGGCACCAGTAACCGAATAAAGCTTAGCCAACTGAATAATCAAGATAGTTATTCCATCTTGATTACAATAAATCGGGGCCCCTACCAAGGAATGTATCAAAGCGCTGAAGCGCATCTAAAAATAATTCAGCAACACAAACAAAAAGAGTTTAGAAAAGCAGGTCTTTCTATAAATAAACACCAAGAGTGGGTCGAGCCTCAATACGGAAAGTTGTGTGTCAGATATACGTCTTCTGGCGAAGACTGGAGAGGAAGAAATAATTTAGGTCCAGCCATCGTTGACCTAGTTGGTTTGAGTTGCGCACACCCAGCGTTACATAATGTACTGATTAGCATAAATTTAACGAGAAGATCCGACGAGAATGTTGAAAAGGTTGATTTAACAACTTATGCAGATGAATTATTTTCGTCAATTGAGTACTTCTAGTACTAGACGAAGGACTGCATACCTCTTTAATAGATAGTGGCAAGTTCATAGTTGCCTACAAGGTCATAATCGATAAAAAGTCGGATTATGCCCGGTCCATTTCTTAAAGGCATTATAAAAGTTTGCTGCATCAGAGTACCCTAACTCTTCAGCCAAAGCTTCATTAGATAAGTTTTTATGCTGAATCAGATTAATCGCTAATTGACAGCGAACCTTATCCATTAATCCACGAAAACTTACCCCCATTTTATTAAGCTTACGACGCAAAGTTCGGCTACTCATCCCTAATGCATGTGAAATCATATCAGGGTCAGGAAAATCTCCTGAAGAGCCCTTTAAAATGCAGTCAATATCATCGACTAAACCCTGCTCTTTATTGAGCTCTTCTAACAAACATTTAAGATCTTTCTCAGCCTCTCCCGGCGAACTAAATTTATTAACGATTGGAGTCAACAATGTACCCATGTCAATGACCCATTCATTAAACTTACACTCATCCTCAATCTCACAATCAAATAATGCCTGATAGTACAACTTTTCATTACGACTCAAAAAACCTGAAAAACGAATCGTTTGTATATTTATTTTTTGACCTGATAATTCTTTACTCAAAATTGCCATACCAGTGAACGTTAACTCAAATAAAAACCGTAATACCTGCGGATTCAATCTGGAAACATCCACCAGTCGATTCGTAAAAGTTTGTTCATCGGCAATATTAACAATATCGGTAAAACTACCTATCAGGTCATAATAGGCTTGAGTAATCTCCATCGCCTCACCCAGAGTTTCTGCATTTCCAACACAAGCTCCGATAACACCTAAATCTTGCAAACGATAAAAGTGCGCAATATCACAGCCCAAACCTGGTCGATAAAACGCTTTAATAACGCGATTCAAACCATCTAACGCTTGGTGAGAGTTTATGAAAGGAAAATCAAAATCACTTTGCACTAACCCCATCTCAGACATTTGCTGCTGACACCAAACCATGTTTCCTTTTCCCGAAAGATATTCAAAAATAATTCGTAACTCAAAACTGGGGTATTTCTGGTCCCCCAAACTAGTAATTTGATTTAGCACGATACTTTTTTTATTGATTTCTTGTGTCTTATCCATACTATTTCATTAGCTTTAATTTGAATTATATTTTTAGCTTATGCTAAGACTGCTCTGATTATAAGGATAGGTCAATATTGGTTTATTCTATACATAAGCACGTTCGAAAAAAGGCCGAACATCCCTGCCAGCCAAACACATAAATTCCTTATAATGAGATCACTAATTCACAGTAAAGTATCGACTCGTACCGGTGTAAGAAGAAATCTGCCCCGTCCATCCATTCTTTTTATCACCTAAGTGTTTAAGACGGTAATAACCATTGGGCACATCAGAAGGTATATTCCACGTCAAGATGGCATGAGAGGTGCCCCAGACTCCATCAATACGCTTCCACTCATATTTGGTCGACCAATCATTATCTGTTGCAACCACATTCCACTGACCATCCTGCCAATACTGAACTTCCATAAAGGAATCTTGAGTACGCAAGTTATTTTTAGGATGGCCAGACCAGAACTTCACAACAACTTGGTTTCCTTTTACGTAGCTACTATTCGCATTTTGTACAAGATCACCAATACTTTTAAATATGGGAGGCGCATCCCAAACAACCCCTGTTTGAAAGTTAATCGTTTCACCTGACAAGTCTCGAGGCATTGGTTCAATACTAGGAAAAGGAATAGGATTCAAATTTGAAGCAGGACTTGACCCTGCAGGCAACATATCATTTGCTAGCTGATAAAAAGCTTGCTGATACGCTGCTAACGTCCAAGGACCAAAATGCGTTGAGCCCCCCTCATATTGCTGAGTATCGTATTCTTCTTTCGTCGTAACGTAACCAGAATAAGCATTTGACAAGCCCGCCACCACCGAATATGAAACAGTGCTACCCAGCACCCCCTTGACCGTAGACATTAACCGACGACCCGACATAATTGTATACTCGGCAGGCACAGCTAAAATGACTAATTGACCAATTTTCTGAATTGAAACTGGTAATACTTCAGGCGACCACGGGTAAGGCGATGCTTTACCTTGCGCAACTAAAATAGATTTATTGCCATGACAATCTCGATCAGCTTGCGTAATAGGCGCAACTAAACCACCAGTAATAAATTGCAAAAATGGATTAGTTGATACATCGCCTTCATCAAAAAGGCCTGGCCCACGACCATCTTCTGTACCCGCTGCAAAAGATTCTCCCAAGGCAGCTACACATGTTTGTCTAATAGAGTCTTTGGTAAAATCAGCAGATACTGTCGCATTAGAAAAATCGACAAAACGGTGTTGATATTGAACACCTCCTGTTAATTGTTCTGACGCATTATCATAGAGTGAAACAGCTCTGTCATATTGCCGTTGGCCAATAATACGCACATTTTCAAAACGATCTGAAGTTGGCCCACGTCCCTCACTATCCGGATTAACATTTGGCGACATATCCCCCGCATTACTAATCGCGAATGCAGCAACAAAGTCATTGGTATTATTATAAGTTGAACCTTTTAACTTTCGCTCAAACAAATAAGAGGCATAGCCTTTATTATCACTACTTTGCAAAGTTAAATCTTTACCCATCGCATTCGGGTGCGTCGCAAACCAAGAAATCATTCCAATCTCATTATTGCCTGCCGACATAAACTTCAACACCGTCATTTCTTTTTGAATATCTGAATTATAATATTCTCGTTCAACAGTGGGATTATTTTCATAAGCGGGCTTAGAGCGATTATAACTAGCATTAGATAAGTCGCCTTTATTTATAAGAATGTAACCCGGTTTTAAATTGTTATGAGCCTTTTCAATTGCTGCAACAATACCATTCACCTGCGCATCATAAGCCTGTTGAATAAAACCCAGAACCGTTATGTCATACAAAGCATAATGCGACTGCCCGCCTGCTGCTGCATGCGTATGCGTTGCACTCAAAACGACATTACGAACGTTGTAGGTATCGCCAAATTTATCCTGCAACCTTTTTAACACACCTTGAGAAACCGACTGAAATAGAGCGCCGGCATCAACACTCACAAATACCGTTCTATCATTGGTGTTTGGCTCAGCAATAATAAATGCTCTCGCCCATTGCCGTGTATGAATCCCAGAAGTTTTTTGATCTAGATTGGCATACCCCATCATTCCTACTTCAGCCGACGGCCCTGTAACATCATGAATACCTTGGCCAATTAAATAGTTATTTTCATAGGCAAATCCAATCGAGGGTAATACAAATAAAACGCTAAGCATGAGCCGCTTAACCAAGCTATATATTGTCTTCATTTAGGTAACCTCATAATCATTATTTTTATTGGGTCTGGGGTTTCTGACAAAATACGGCAAACAGTTAACCCTATTGCAACTTTACGCCTATGAAAATCACCATGTCTTGTTCGTTGTGGCCACACGAAACACAAATAACAAATCAATTGAATAGGTTCATTTCTGTTAGAATGACCTCACACATTCAGGACACAGACTATGCAACTAAATTTAGGTTCGTTAACACCAGAAACCTTTCTGAAAGAATACTGGCAAAAAAAGCCACTTATCATTCGTCAAGGCTTCAATAATTTCCAAGATTTTCTTTCTGCTGAAGAATTAGCAGGCCTTGCAATGGAAGACGCGGTTGAGTCTCGCATCATTTATAAAAAGAACAATAAGTGGAAGGCAGACTTCGGACCATTTGAGTCGTATGATCAACGAGGAAAATCTGATTGGTCTCTCGTCATACAAGCATTAAATCACTGGGTGCCTGAAGTCAGTGATTTAATTAACGCTTTTGATTTTATTCCTCGCTGGCGTTTTGATGACGTTATGACTAGCTTTGCAACCCCTGGCGGCAGTGTCGGCCCTCACATTGACACCTACGACACTTTTATTTGTCAGGGCTCCGGGCAGCGTCACTGGCGCGTTGGCGATCGTGGTAACCACAAACAATTTGCAGCACACCCAGCCCTACGACACACAGAAGCATTTGAACCAATCATTGATGAATTTTTGAATGCCGGTGATATTTTATATATCCCACCTGGCTTTCCACATGAAGGTATTAGCCTCGATAACTCTATGAGTTTTTCAGTGGGGTATCGAAGCGATTCTGCACGTGATATGCACACATCGCTCGCCGATTTCCTCATAGAAAAGGATATTGGCAAACAGCAAATTGAAGACCCTGATCGCCCTGTCTGCTCAAACAGCGGAATAATAGACACGCAAGATTTCGCTCGCATAAAAAAACAACTACTAGAGACTTTAGACGATCAACTCATCAGCCAATTTGCAGGAAGCTATTTAACACAGTCTAAATGTGATTTAGACCTTCCTGAAGATGATCAAGATTATGACGGCAATGATTTTCTTGATTTTATCGAGCAACAACCATTACTTCGCCTAGGTGGTTTACGTTGTTTATACTTCGAACACTCTTACAAACAAGGTATTTTTTATATCAACGGTGAAGAAATTTTATTACCAAAATCATTCGCGCCGATGATCCCATTACTTTGTAACGAACAGACTCTGACTTATAAGCATCTATCTACCTGGCTTAATAATGCCCAGTTCATTCAACAAATCACAGAATGGATGAAAAAGGGTTATTGGTATTTTAAAGCTGACTAAGCTGCCAGGAATATTAAAATGAAGAATTTATATGAGCAAGCTAAGTCATGTTTCCTAATGGCTGACCCTGATGAGAAATTAGCGAAAACGCTCGATTGGGTTAGCGATTGGGAATCAAAGCGTTTGGAATGGACAGAAGGTAGCCCTGCGATCTACCTAGAACAACCAGGCCGATTAAATAAACCTGAAATTGTCGCACAACGAGACCTCCCTAGAAGGCGCCTAGGCTCTGTGGAAGGTAAAGCCTCCATGGTTCATGCACTCGCTCACATTGAGCTCACCGCAGTGAATCTATCTTTAGATGCGGTGTATCGATACAGAGACATGCCGAGAGAATATTATAATGACTGGATATTGGCTGCCGGTGAAGAAGCGACACACTTTTTTGCACTGCGAGAACAGCTTAACTCTTTAGGTTTTGAATACGGTGATTTCCCTGCACATGAAGAGCTATGGCAAATGGCGATCAATACCGAACATGACTTAATGCATCGCATGGGCGTGACGCATCGAATATTTGAAGCACGCGCGCTCGATGTTGTTCCACTTACCATCAAGAAATTCGAAAATGTCGGCGACAAAGACATGATTAAAGTTTTAAACATGATTGCCAATGATGAAATCGGCCATGTGAGTGCTGCCACACGCTGGTTTCGCTATCGGTGCGAACAAAACCAGCTAGATCCAGACACAACTTTTTTACAACTTATAAAACAATATGTGAAGGCTCCACTCAAAAAACCAATTAATGTAGACTTGAGAAGACAATCCGGTTTTAGTGAATACGAAATAGAACGACTACTTGCCGCTGATTATTAATACTACTCGTCCCCTTCAGAAGTTGCACGACCACAACATACTGGGTTAATATACAGCACTAATTGATTTGGTATTTTATTTAATAGTAGTTTTTCTAATAACTAAGGATACGTTATGGCCGTTATAGCTATGTGGAAATGCGATAGGGATGGATCTATGTTCGAGAACAAAAAAGACGCTGATGCTCACGACAAAATGCTTGAACTCGGCGAACAGTTTACCAGCCTACTTGAAAGCCAAATTACAGGTATTGATGAAGCCCAAGCAGAATCATTTGGATTACTGCTCGCAAAACATAAAGACTTAATTGTTTTGGCCTGCAAAGGTAAACCAGAAGCTCTGGAAGAAATCACAAACCCAACTAAAGTCACACCTATTTCAGAAGCGGTCAGTATTTAACATAGATAATGCCTTTATTCGATATTACGAGTAGAGCAAGACCTCAAATAGCTAATATGTATAAGCAAGGATACTTGCACATATTAGCTTGTATTGATTCGAATTTGATCTTTCTACGATCTATATAAAAAATCCAACTTCCAAGGCTTTTCGAGTGGAATCGAACACGCTTATTGAGCATTTTCAAACTATCACGCCTCACCTTTCCATCGCTCTATCTTTGGATTCAATTCAAAATTAGTCCATAAGTACCCACCTTTCCTGCCAGAAAGCATCACGTACTTAACCCTTATTTTCTTCTAAATAGTTGCTAATCAGAATAAAACAGACTATTAGTTAGAGTGAGTAGTATTTGAGGAGTCGTATTAGAATGATGACCAGCACTCATATAAAATACCCGAACATAAAAGCGCCCCCCCTAAAGTTACAACTCAGAGAGCTATTCTTCGGCGCTTACCTACATGATCTTATGAATTGGAAATCAATCCCCTTACCTGACAAGATCAAACCAAAAACTGTTTTAATCATTCCAGGATTTGGAGGAGGAGACCTATCAGTTTTTCCTCTAAAAAAATTTCTTCAGACTCAAAATCACCATGCATATAGCTGGGGGCTAGGCATCAACCATAGCCAGATTGAGAAATTTATTGACCCTCTTTTATGTCGCATCAAACACTTAACTGACAAACATGGCGAACCTATATCGCTTATTGGTTGGAGCCTTGGTGGTATATTCGCCCGCGAACTAGCACGCCATCAATCCGAGTATATTGCCAGCGTGGTAACCATGGGCTCCCCCGTAATTGTAGGTCCTAGAATTACGGCTCTTAAAAAGCTATCAGGTTTATTTGGCTGGGATATAGAGCAAATAGAGCTAGACATGATTAAGCGTTTCGATACGCCAATTGAACGCCCGATTACAGCAATTTATTCAAAATTAGACGGCATTGTTTCATGGCAAGCGTGTATTGATCATTGGTCACCAGATGTACAACATCATGAAGTATCGTCTTCACATATGGGAATGGGCTTTAGCAAGGAGGTATATCAGATAATTAGTCATTCAATTGCTCAATAATTTTAGACAACTAGGCATTAGTTAAGATACATCTAGCTGAAAGAAATCGATAAAATCATTCTATGCGACATAAATTAACTTAACTCCCGACAATACAGTGCTATTGAGACAGTCACTTGTTGCAAACGTTCACTGAACTTAGCCAAAGGTAAAGCATTAGTATCTACGCTGAGATCCAACAACTGATCATCAATCTCACCAGCAATATCTGAGAGCTGTAAAGCACCGATATTTGCAGAGACTCCTTTTAAATTATGAGTCAAAGCTTTAGCCTTCATTATTTCGCCATTATCTAAAGCCCGACGAAGCTCTTCATCAACATACTTGTATTTGAGTGTGAATTTTTTGATCATTTTTTCAAATAATGCAGTTTTCCCATTACAAGTTTTTAGTCCTGCGGCGACATCCAAACCAACCAGTGTCGATTTTTCAGCCATGGTTCGAACATAGGTAACAGTTTTTGATGAATCAAGCGCGTCTTTTACACTCGTTAAAATTTCTTTTTGATGGTTTTCATTCTGGCGATTTTCACTCAAGTGAGTCGCTAGAATTTTTACCGCCGGTTTAGGTTTACAACAACGTGATAATGCAGAAAACAAGGCCTCAGGAATCAATGGCTTTGATAAATATTCATTCATGCCTATCGCCAGCCCCTCCTCCATATCACCTGTTGTTGCGCTGGCTGAAAGGGCTATGATCGGTATATGTTTCCACTTAACTTGTGTACGAATCTGTCTAGAGGCTTCCAGACCATTCATATTAGGCATTTGAATATCCATCAGAATTACATCAACTTCTTCTCCTGTCTTGTCTCCCTGCTTTAACAAATCAAGCGCCACCTGCCCATCATCAGCCACGAGCACTTCCGCCCCACAATCTGCTAATAGATCTACAATGATTTCTTGATTTAGCTCATTATCTTCTGCAAGTAATACCCGTTGCGGGCCAATTTTTTGATATAGCTCCGATGAAAGCTTTTCAAGTGGCTCTGCATCCACATGTTTTCCAGACATGCTAGCGTCTGAACTAGTTAAGCACGTAAAGAAATTAGCAAAATAAATTGGTTTTTTTAGATTGCAAATAGGATAACTTTCCAAGGCTTCAGGCAACTGCTGAGCGTCACTCAACAAAACAAACTTTATAGCATCGCATTGCTGACCTAGCCGCTCTCGCTGATACTGAACAAATTCGATGATTTCCCCAACCGAAAAAGAGTCATCAATTAACATCACATCAGCAGGTTTTATCTCATGAGTCGCTACAAGTAAATTAGCACTCATAACCTCTACTTTATAAGCACTTAAGGTATTTTTAATCGCTTGAAGCGTTTTTTGATCTTGACTGAACAACATAACTTTCTGCTCATATTCACGCGCCGCTATAGAAGCCACACACATAGGCAAAATAATACTCACTTTTGTGCCTTTGCCTTCTTCACTTGTTAATTCGAGGCTTCCTCCCATTAACTCGCTTAGTTGTTTAGAAATAACCAAACCTAAGCCGGTACCGCCAAAGTGACGCGTGGTCGAAGCATCTGCTTGAGTAAAGGGCTCGAACACCTGTTCAGAAACTGACTGCGACATCCCAAGCCCTGAATCTTCCACCATAAACTCAAGAGTCACTAAATCCTTATTTCGTTCAAGCACACGAATAGACAAGGCCACGTAACCACTTTGTGTAAACTTTATTGCATTACTCAATAAATTCATTAACACCTGATTGAGACGTAAGCTATCCCCCGTCAAAAAAACAGGTGTATTTGGATCGACATCAAAAATAAATTGAATATTTTTATCTTTACATTTTAGACTCTCAAGCATGGCCAAATAGGAAAGCGTCTCGTCCAAGGAAAAATCAATCATTTCAACATGCATTTTACCTGCTTCAACTTTAGAGAAATCAAGAATGTCGTTAATAATACGCAGCAGAAAATTTGCCGAGCTGTTTACTTTCTCTATATAGTTCCTTTGCTTACTAGAAAGTTCATTCTGTAGACTCAGGTAAGATAAGTTAATGATGGCATTCATCGGTGTACGAATTTCATGACTCATGTTGGCTAAAAAAGCACTTTTAGATTCATTCGCTGTTGCTGCATTAAACGAAGCTTCTTCAGCCTGTTCTTTCGCTAGTTTCAATTCCTTAGTTCGGCTTATAACCAATTCTTTAGTCCGAGCATTGGCGACTCGTATTCCTAAGGTGTAGTACACCATACCGAAACTGATAAACAGACACAGTAATACAAAACTAACTAATACGGATGCTGATGCTAACTGAGCAACACGCAAACCTTCTTGCATAATACTTCGTGGAATTTGAGCGCGAACTGCTAGCAAGGGAGCATCATCTATACCAGCAATCAATCCATCTATCTCTAATTCGTCTTCGTTAATTTCTACTACGGTTATGTCACCTAAATGTAAGTGATTTACATGTTTGTATAGTGCATCACTGGGACTTAAACTGCCTAAAGAACGAGCCGTAAATTTAACTCGTGTCTGTGCAGACATCTTTTCTAGCAAGGCATCATTGAGAAAGCGTCCCATCAAAATCGTGCCGGCAATAGGCCCTTCTCCACGAGTAGTGATGATTGGCCTAGAGGCAATTAAAATAGGACCAGCACTTGAATCAATGATACCCGAAACTGTACTCATCAAAGCGTCATGCTTAAGTAGGTTTTTATAGGTTGGTATCGAATATTGAGGAAACTCTTGAACATCAATTATCCCTCCTTGTCCAGAGTCAAACACTCCGCCCCAAAGAAACTCATCTTTATTATTGTAGATAAAAAGAAGATTTATGCCGCTGGCACTTTCCAAAGATTCCCAAACAAGGTTTGAGTCGATGAAACCCTGACGGACCTGAGGGGTCTTCTCTTTAGCAAAGGAATAGGTGTCATCCCATATTGCCCAATCACCTAACAGTAACTCGATATGCTCCGTTTCTCGACTAATTGCATCGATCACCCTTTGCAGCTCTGTTTCTGCCTGATCATGCTCCAGAGCGGTGAAGCCAGGTAATATTACCCAACGCTGTAAAGCATGATTAACCACGCCAAAAAACAAGGTGATAAAAGTAAGAAGAAGCAACAACCATCTGAAAGACATCGTTTTCATGATAATTACCGATAAAAAACAAAATAGAGCGACATGCTAATTTAGACTATTTTTTTTAATTCCATCGTAATATTTCGAAAGCGCATACATATATCACTTATTTCTTGTGCTGAGTTCAGTGCTTGCTCAAGTCCTGATGAATAAGAAGTAAATAAATTATTTTCTTGCTCTTCAGGCAACGAAAGGTATTGAACCTCGTCGGCTAAGCGGGCAAACACATTTTCCATACTTGTCGATGAATTTCGTATACATGTACGAAGCTGGTCTTCAGTAGAAGTAAACTCAACACAAGCATGCTGCACTGTAGCAATCACATCTAGACTGGAAGTCAAACTGCTAGATACATCGAGGTTTTCAACACAGGCAGACGCAATTTTAAGCAGCATTGGAATATGATCTATCATGCGTCCAGCAATTTTCTCATCTTCAGGCATACTTTTAATAAGAGTGCTGATATGCTTTTCATTAATTTGGGTTTGACCTTCAAATTTGAAAATTCGCCCCTTGTTTTGAAACATTTTCACTACTTCTGACTCTATGGGAGAGCATGGACCGTTAATCGTCCGTGATACAGACTCTTGCTGACCACTCACACGAACAGCTGCATTCAAACCACCAATATCTTGCAGAGTCATCAGTACTAGGTCAGCAAGTTCCAGATAGCTTTTGACACTAAAGACATTCACAGAAAACTGAAGAAGAACACCCAGCTCACCACTACCACTAGCCACTTCCATAAATGCTTTAGAAAGAGACTTGCGCCGCTCATCAAGCTGCTTATGCTGAGCTTGTTGCTGAATTAATAACTCTATTTTTGCGAGTAACTCTTTAGGGTTGCAAGGCTTGACAACATAGTCATAGCCACCCGCCGCATAACCCGCCAAACGCTCCTCATTAGTCGACTTGGCAGAAACAAATATGACGGGACATTGAGGTAAAATATCATGTAGTCGACAACAGGTTTCTAACCCGTCCATATCTGGCATATCAACATCCAGCAACACAAGATCAACGGGCGTTTTCTCGCAGTAATTTAAACAGGCCTCACCATTACTAAAGCATTCAACGTGATAATCATCTTCAAGGATACCCTGCATTAAATCTAAATTGATATCTTCATCATCTACCACCAGAATTTTTTTTGTCTTGATGCTATTCATATGAAATACCTCAACCATGGCTCAGGAATGGAAATTCATTAGATAAGGATAGTCCAGAAATTTGAAATATTACAGCTTTGAGACAACAGAATACGGGCTTAAAATTTTAGAAATACGTCACCTAGATTAAATCATAAAATACAAACATTTAATCTGAAAAATGTAGAGGTATTGCACATCGACCACGAGACTCGGAACAGCTCCGAAAATCTCAGCTTTGGTGGTTATCGACATGAGAAGCACAAGTACCTTCAAACAACTCATCAAAGTAATCAGCGTCAGTGTTACCACTAGGATTATTAAGGTGCTCTCATCCGAGAAACCTATGACACTGTGAACTGTAGAGCGAGTCAACACAACACGACCAATGGGAAGTGTTATAAATTTTCCTCTACCCATTGTTTGTTGAGCGCAATCATTTGTTTCTCTTTTTGTAGCATATGGTAGAGGTAGCGTATTCTTCTAGGCATATATTTAGACCCAAACTTATCTACGTTATTTTGGTTATCTAGCTGTGAAAGTAAATTCAGGAGCTTTTGCTTTACTTGTTGGTTATCACTTTCGTTTATGTGTGATTTATTGTTTTCTTTGGCACAAAGTGTCTTAACTATTCCAATTAGTCTTTTTGAAGGCCCTTGCTCGCTAAGAAAAGCGGCTCTATCATCAATTGAGTAAGTTACCATTCCGTTATATTTATGTAGATTAACGTTGTGTGATTTCTTTAACTGATTTGCGAAGTCTAAATCAGCTTTGCCCAATACTGGGAAATTAAAACGCTTTCCAAATTGTATAAAGTGTTGATTATTAGGGTCAAAATAATTGTAATTAATGGCATGACTATAAATATCTAATGTGCCATACGAAACAAATACCTGTTCCCCTTTTTTATAACTAACTTTTGTTTTTAATATTACTGTATCACCACCACTATCAATAGACATGCCCTTTTCATCCGAGTGGTTAAAGCAATCGAGTATTGGAACAAAGCCTTGTGACCCCATAGCCCTGCTATTGTAGTTCAGAGTAACAGCAGTATAAGTATCTATATCAATACTCGAGTCAAAGCGGTAAAGCGCATTGATAAGTGTTTTGTTTAGATGATTTTGCTTAATTATTTCATTGAACAAGCCAGTACTAATTTCTTTTAAGGCATTTAATTCTTTTTCATTCGAAAAATATGTCGAAAATAATTTTAATGTTTCTGTATCGTCGTGACATAGAAACAATGGAGAGTAGTGTGATGATGGGGCTGCGTACTCTGTTGCTGAGGTATGTATTTGACGAGCTGAGTTTGACGCTTCTTTTGGGTAATCCAATTGATTAGGATTTATAAGGTTTGTCGTAGGAAAGGAGCCGAGAAGTTCATCTTTATCTAGATTTTTGCTTGCGTACATCCCCCAAATGCCATCAACGCATTTCCGTTCAACATTGTTATTTAAAATCAATCCATTCGAAACAGCCCAATCTAAAGTGTGTTGGAATTCTTTTTGCATCATAACGTCTACATGTAATTGGCTCTAGGAGGGTAGTATTCTAACTGGTAACGGTCTAAGCAGGGATGTAAATCATATCGAGTTGATCACACTCTTGAAGAAAATTTACAGTATGATCTCGAGCCAACATCACGCGCTTTAAGAAGGTCGTTATCAGTGGTTATCTGTAGAGTGAATGTTTCAAGGGTTTTATTGTTGATATATCATTCGAACAGACATTAGTAAAAATTAAAAGAGATTCTTTTAATAGTACTGACTGATTTATAAGTTATTGATGTTAAATAGAATTGGTCGGGATGGCGGGATTCGAACCCACGACCACATGTCCCCCAGACATGTGCGCTACCAGGCTGCGCTACATCCCGACTATAGGATTGGTTTTAGGAACAGGGGAATAATTTCACGAACGCGTGAAGACCTAAAAACCGTTGCGAATCATACCTTAAGCATTCTAATAAAGAAATAAAAAACGCCGATAAATCGGCGTTTTTACTGAAACATAATAAGGTAGATAGATTAGAGTTTAGCTATTCAAAACCACTAAAACTTCTTCTAACTCAGCGATCATTTGCTTAATCAGCAAATGGCTTTGAGTTGAATCATCTTTACTGTCCTCACTCACTAATTTCTGTTTCGCACCACCAATCGTATAACCATGATCATAAAGAAGGCTACGAATTTGGCGAATCGTCATCACATCCTGACGCTGGTAATAACGTCGATTACCTCGACGCTTTACTGGCGATAGCTGCGTGAATTCTTGCTCCCAATATCTTAGTACATGCGCTTTTACACCGCATAGTTCGCTAACTTCACCAATAGTGAAATAACGCTTCCCTGGGATAGGGGGAAGTTCGTGGTTATGACTGGGTTCCAGCATAGGCTTCTACTTTCGCTTTTAGTTTTTGTCCTGGCCGAAAAGTGACTACACGTCTCGCTGATATAGGGATTTCTTCTCCCGTTTTCGGGTTTCGTCCGGGTCTTTGTTTTTTATCTCTTAGGTCAAAATTGCCAAAACCTGACAACTTTACTTGCTCATTATGACCCAAAGCCTCACAGATCTCATCAAAAAATGATTCGACCATTTCTTTTGCTTCGCGCTTATTTAACCCGACCTCTTCGTATAGGCTCTCGGCCATATCAGCCTTTGTCAAAGCCCCCATCCGTTAACTCCTCAATTTTGCATCCAGCTTAGCTGATAATGCGGAAACGATTTGTTCAAAAGTTTTATTAATTTCTTCGTCATTAAGTGTGCGATCTACACGCTGCCAAACTAAGGCTAAGGCTAAACTTTGCACGCCTTCTCCTAGGTTTTTACCTGCGTATACATCAAACACTGATAATTTAACAAGGTCATCCCCTGCATTTTCTTTGACTACGGCTTCAACATCACTGAAAGGTACCTGATCGTTGATCAGTATCGCTAAATCCCTTCTTACTTCTGGGTATTTAGAAACTTCAGAGAAATGAGGCACTTGCCCTTGAACAGCTTTTTCTAAGCATAGTTCAAACATGTAGACTGGGCCATTTAAATCCAGTGTTTTTTGTAATTTTGGGTGTATAGCCCCTAAATGACCTATTATTTCACCTTGTTTTACAATTTGAGCCGTTTGCCCAGGGTGTAACGCGGCGTGTTCGCCTTTTTCAAATTGAATTGACGCATCAATCGGTAATAATAACCGCTCTAGGTCGCCCTTCACATCATAGAAATCGACAGATTTACTATCGTTAGTCCAATTTTCAGTATTTACCGCACCAGAAACCACACCCGATAGCATTCTAGTTTGAACAATTTCACCGTCTACCTTTTCAAACTTTAAACCAGTTTCAAAAAACTTAACACGGGCTTGCTGTCGATTCTGGTTATAGCTCATTGCTTTCAATAAGCCAGTCCATAAAGACGTTCTCATAACAGCCAAATCAGCTGAAATAGGATTCGCCAATGCAATGCTTTCTGCTGAAGGCATAATTTGATTTTGAAGCTCATCTTCAACGAAGCTATAAGTAATGGCTTCTTGGTAACCTAGGCTCACTAAACGATCAGACAATAGATCAGTTGAAACAATTGACTCTTCAACAACCTTGAGCGTTAAGGAACCTAAAGCTGTGGTTTTAGGGAGATTGTTGTAGCCATAGATACGGCCAATCTCTTCAATCAAGTCTGGCTCAATCGAGATATCAAAACGGTAGCTCGGCACATCAAAAACCCATGCTCCGTCTTCACGCGTAGCAATTGTTAGCCCTAAGCGTGTTAAAATTTCTTCCACTTCACTATTTTCAATTTTAATACCCAGTAAAGATTCTATTTTACTTTCACGAAGTCTTACACTGGTTGCTTTAGGTAGTTTATCTGCCTCACACACTTCTGTAATCGGACCAGCATCACCGCCCACTATATCAATCAATAACTGTGTTGCCCGTTCCATAGCGTCACGCTGTAACTGATAGTCAACACCCCGCTCAAAACGATGAGATGAATCAGTATGTAAACCGTAAGATCGCGCTTTACCAGCAATCGCTAGTGGACTAAAAAACGCGCACTCTAAAAATATATTCGTGGTTTCTGAGTTCACACTTGAATTAGCACCACCCATAACGCCAGCAATTGCCAACGCCTCTTTTTGATCAGCAATCACTAATGTATTATCTTTAAGTGAAACTTCTTGACCATCAAGCAATGTCAGCTTTTCTTTATCTTGTGCTTTTCTGACTACAATAGAGCCATTTAAACGCGCTAGGTCAAACGCATGCATTGGCTGACCTAGCTCTAATAAAATAAAATTAGTCACATCAACCGCAGGATCAATACTTCTTAAACCACAACGACGTAACTTCTCCGCCATCCATAAAGGCGTCGACTTTGATAGGTCAACACCTTTAATCACTCGTCCTAAATACTTGGGACAAGATTCACTATCTTCCAATTTTATTGGAAATGTATCATCGATTGAAGGAGGTACTTCTGAGATAACAGGCGGTGTTACTGGCGCTTTATTTAAAACCCCAACCTCTCGTGCTAAACCAGCAATAGAAAGACAATCACTTCGGTTTGGCGTTAAATCCACCTCAACACTAAAATCATCCAGAGACAAAAACTCACGAATACATTGTCCTACAGGTGCATCCGCTACTAACTCCATCAAACCATCAGAAGACACGGCTAAACCAAGCTCTGACTCTGCACATAACATTCCAAATGATTCAACACCACGAAGCTTCGCTTTTTTAATCTTGAAGTCACCAGGCAGAACAGCACCAAGTGTCGCAAAAGGAACTTTCAAACCAGCGCGTACATTTGCAGCACCACACACAACCTGAAATGTTTCCGCTCCATCACTCACTTTACATACATTTAATTTGTCTGCATCAGGGTGCGGCTCAACACTTAATACTTCACCAACGATAATCCCACTAAACGCTCCAGCGACGGGATCAACACCATCTACTTCTAAACCTGCCATCGTGATTTGTGTCACTAAATCATCAATTTTGATTGAAGGGTTTACCCACTCTCTAAGCCATTGTTCACTGAATTTCATTGGTCTTCCATCTTTTCAAACTAATTATTTTAACTAACCGAATCATTCCCTATACGGGAATTAGTTAAACTGCTTTAAGAAACGTAGATCGTTTTCAAAAAACATTCTCAAATCATTAACGCCGTAACGTAGCATTGCTAAACGCTCAACACCTAAACCAAAGGCAAAACCAGAATATTTTTCTGGATCGATACCGCTGGACTCAAACACTTTAGGGTGTACCATGCCGCAACCCATGACTTCCAGCCACTTAATATTTCCATCCGCATCACGACCCCACTCAATATCAACCTCCGCAGATGGTTCAGTAAATGGAAAATAAGATGGACGAAAACGTACAGCAATATCGCGCTCAAAAAACACTCTTAAGAAGTCTTCGACTGTGCTTTTTAAATCTGCAAAACTTACCTTTTCTTCAACTAATAAACCTTCAACCTGATGAAACATAGGCGTATGCGTTTGATCAGAGTCACAGCGATAAACTCGTCCAGGACAAATCATTCTAAAAGGTGGTTTACCTTCGGCCATCGTTCTTACTTGTACCGGAGATGTGTGTGTACGTAGCAAGGTATTGGCATCAAAATAAAATGTATCGTGCATTGCTCGTGCGGGATGATGATCCGGTATATTTAAGGCTTCGAAATTATGATAATCATCTTCAATCTCAGGGCCAACTTCTATTGAGTATCCCGCTTGAGAGAAAAACTGTTCAATTCGACGCATCGTTTTGGTGACAGGATGAAGGCCACCTACTTCAGCTGATCGACCTGGTAAAGTTACATCTAAGGCTTCTGACTGTAATTTTTGATTCAATGCAGCGGTTTCTAAAGACGCCTTCTTGGCGAGCAGCTTTTCCAGTACACCTTGTTTTGCTTCATTGATTTTTGCACCCGCCGCAGGACGCTCTTTTGCATCAATCTTACCTAGCGACTTTAATAGTTGAGTTATTTCACCTTTTTTACCCAGGTAATCCACTCTTACTTGATCCAATACCGATATCTCATCGGCTGCGCCAATCGCATCTATTGCGTTTTGCACTAATTGTTCAAGGTTTTCCATTCTGCTCTCCGACTCTGCTTTAAAACAGTACACTTCAATAATCTAAATAATACCCATCCTGAAATATCATCACTCAATTATTGGTCATCCCCGCGAAGACGGGATGCTAATACTTGGTATAGTTTCAGGATGGACACTAGACATAAAAAAATAGGGGACGAGTTAACCCGTCCCCTATTTTTTGCTCAGTTACCAGGCTTTTGATTTAATCAAGAACCTGACAAGAGTCTTAGCTTGCTAAAGCAGACTTCGCTTTTTCAACAACAACAGCAAATACTGCTGCATCGTTCATTGCTAGGTCAGCTAGAACTTTTCGATCGATCTCAACATTGGCTTTCTTAAGGCCTGCAATAAAACGGCTATACGATAAACCGTTTATACGTGCACCAGCATTGATTCGAGCTATCCATAAGCGACGGAACTGACGCTTTCTTTGGCGACGGTCACGATAAGCGTATTGACCCGCTTTGATAACCGCTTGCTTAGCAACTCGATAAATTCTGCTTCGGGCACCGTAGTAACCTTTAGCTTGCTTTAATATCTTCTTATGGCGACGATGCGCCGTAACTCCACGTTTTACGCGAGGCATAAATAACTCCTAACTAGACTAATTATAAAGTGACCGATTAAATTCGAAGCATACGTTTGATCATTGGCTGATCAGAGTCTGCAACTTGCTTACATCCACGTAGCTGACGCTTACGCTTAGTAGACTTTTTGGTCAAAATATGGCTAGTAAAGGATTGTTTATGTTTGAATCCATTAGCTGTTTTTTTAAAGCGTTTTGTAGCACCGCTTTTTGCTTTCATTTTAGGCATAATATCTCACTCCGCATTGGAAAAATTAACGAAAATAGCAACCATGCTACTTTCTCTTTTTCGGGGCCAACACCATCATCATTTGCCGACCTTCCATTTTTGGTCGCTGCTCGACAGTTGCATACTCTTCCAGATCAGTTTCGATCCGCATTAGTTGCTCCATACCGATTTCCTGATGAGCCATTTCTCTGCCTCGGTAACGAATCGTTACTTTAGCTTTGTCCCCATTTTCAAGGAAACGTATCAGGTTGCGTAGTTTTACCTGATAATCCCCTTCTTCCGTCCCTGGTCGTAATTTGATTTCTTTAACCTGAGTCTGCTTTTGCTTTTTCTTTTGGGCAGCTTTCTCTTTCTTTTCGTCAAAGACTTTTTTGCCGTAATCCATTATTTTACACACAATGGGATCACTACTTGCTATTTGAACTAAGTCTAGACTTGCCTGTACAGCTTGAGCGCGCGCTTCTTCGATAGTAACCACACCGACTTGTTCGCCATCTGCAGCTATCAATCTTACTTCTGTTGCTTCAATATTATCATTTATGAGCGCTTTTTTGCTTTTGCCGCCGCTTTGAGTATTTCGCTTAATGTTTATTTCTCCACATTAAAAAAATGCTGATATTTCAAGTTAACATACTTACATGAATTACTTCATTAAGATATTAATCTTTTGATTCAGCTGTTCGACCTTTCCGTACCATCTCATTTTTAAATATTGAGATAACTTCATCTAAGTTCATAACGCCAAGGTCTTCACCTTTACGAGTACGAATGGCCACTGTGTTATTTTCGACCTCCTTATCACCTACTACTAACAAATAAGGAACCTTACGAATTGTGTGCTCGCGAATTTTAAAGCCGATCTTCTCGTTTCTCAAGTCCAGATGTGCTCTATATCCACTTTCTTCGATGTTTTTATGTAATTTTTTACAATATTCGGTCTGTTTATCAGTAATATTGAGAATTGCGACCTGATCGGGCGCTAACCAGAATGGAAAAGCGCCTTCATATTCTTCAATCAAAATACCGATAAAACGTTCAAATGAACCTAAAACGGCTCGATGCAACATCACAGGAACGCTTCGCCCTTGATCATCGGTTACATATTGAGCACCCAAACGTCCCGGCATTGAGAAATCGACCTGAATCGTTCCACACTGCCAAACTCGACCAATGCAATCTTTTAAAGAGAATTCAATTTTTGGTCCATAAAAAGCACCTTCACCCGGTAATAAATCCCAGTCAAGATTTTTAGCATTTAAGGATTCTTCAAGTGCCGCTTCCGCTTTGTCCCAAACTTCATCAGAACCTACTCGCTGCTCTGGCCGAGTAGAAAGTTTGTAAATGATTTCAGTAAAACCAAAATCGTCATAAACTTCATGAAGCATATCAATAAAAGATGACACTTCATCCTGTATCTGTCTTTCCTCACAAAAAATATGCGCATCATCCTGAACAAAACCACGCACTCGCATAATACCATGCAAAGCACCCGAGGCTTCATTACGGTGACAAGACCCAAATTCCGCTAACCGTAAAGGAAGCTCTTTATAGCTTTTTAGACCTTGATTAAATACTTGTATATGACAAGGACAGTTCATTGGTTTGATGGCGAAATCAAAGTTTTCAGAGTGAGTTGTAAACATTTGCTCACTAAACTTCTCCCAGTGCCCTGACTTTTCCCATAAAGAGCGTTCAACAACCTGTGGCGTTTTTATTTCCTGATAGCCATATTTACGCTGCTTAGTACGCATATAACTTTCAATTTCTTGATATATACGCCACCCTTTATCATGCCAAAAGACCATACCAGGCGCTTCATCTTGCATATGAAAGAGGTCAAGCTTCTTACCGATTTTACGATGATCTCTTTTTTCAGCCTCTTGCAATCGGTTTATATAGCCTTTTAGCTGTTTTTTATCTGCCCAAGCTGTCCCGTAAACACGCTGGAGCATCTTATTATCAGAGTCGCCACGCCAATAAGCCCCTGAAGTACGCATTAATTTAAAATATTGGCAGAACTTCATGCTTGGAACATGTGGCCCTCGACACATATCAACATATTCTTCATGATGATATAGCCCTGGAGATTCACTTGAATCAATATCTCGATCCAATATTTCCATTTTGTATGTTTCGCCGCGTGCTTTAAACGCATCATAGGCGTGCTGCCAAGTTACTTTTTTCTTTATAACTTCGTAGTCTTTTTTAGCAAGCGACAGCATCTGCTTCTCTAGCTTCAACATATCGTCATCAGTCAATCGATGCTCTAAATCGATATCATAATAAAAACCATTTTCGATCGTTGGGCCAATTGCCATTTTTGTATCTGGCCATAACTGCTTGATTGCATGCCCCAGTAAATGCGCGCAGGAATGACGTAAAATTTCTAAGCCTTCATCATTCTTTGCAGTTATGATGCTAAGAGTTGCATCACTTTCTATCATTTCACAAGCATCAACCAACACCCCATCAACTTTTCCAGCAATTGTCGCTTTTGCAAGACCAGGCCCAATATCAGCAGCAACATCCATAACAGAAATAGGTTGTTCAAAAACACGCTGACTTCCATCAGGAAGAGTAATCGTTGGCATAATATCCTCGTTATCAGTGGTGACCCACACAAAAGACCACTTGAAATAATGTTTTAGTGATGAAAAATAATCAGTGACATAAATAATCGCGCAATTTTATACAAATAACGGCAACTATTCAATTTTGTAGCGACAGTAAAATGAGTTATAACGACTAATTCAATCAAAAGCACGACCAATCAACTTTTTACCTAAAAAAAAGCCTCGATAAAATCGAGGCTTTTTAATCTAAACACTAACTTTAGTTTGCCTTAATCGCTGCTTTTGCTTTCTGAGCAATTTTATCAGGACGAACAAGAAAGCGCGCTAAAGCTGGAAGCAACCACATGCTACCTACCATGTTCCAAATAAACATAAAGAACAATAAAATCCCCATATCTGCTTGAAACTTAATCGGTGAGAAGATCCAAGTACACACACCAATACCAAGCGTTATACCTGTAAAGCTAACCGCCTTACCTGTTGTTCTAAGCGTTTGAAAATACGCTTCCTGAAGCGGTAAACCTTCTTTAAGCTTTGTTTCCATCATGCTATAGATGTAAATGCCATAATCGACACCTATTCCTACCCCTAAAGCTATAACAGGCAATGTGGCGACTTTTATCCCTATCCCCAACTGGGCCATTAACGCTTCGGCTAAAATAGAGGTTAAGGCTAAAGGTGTGACAATACAGATAACCGCAGCAAACGATCTAAATGTGATAAAGCATAAAATACTTACCACAGAATAAACCGAAATCAACATAACATCTTTAGCTTTTGATATGACTTGGTTCGTTGCCGCTTCGACACCCGCATTACCAGCAGCTAATAGGAAGGTATAATTTTCACTTGGATATTGATCAATCAACTCCTTTAGCGTATCAACAACACGATCAAGTGTATCTGCCTGATGATCTTTCAGGTAAACAATCATAGGCGTCATTGAACAGTCTGCATTCACCATACCTGCTGGTGCACGCTGAATTGAGGAGTTAATAATTGATTCACTCCGAGATAACTCAAACCATTTGAAGCTACCTTCATTCAATGCTTTAGTCACTAAACGAGAAACGGTGACAAGAGAGGCGGTAGATTCAACCCCTTCTGTATTTTCTAGACGCCACTGCATACGATCCATGACGTCCATCACTTCATAACTAGAGCAACGCTCTGCTGGCGTTTTTACCATTACCACCATGACATCAGCACTGGTGCTGTAATTACTGATAATAAAATCATTATCTAGGTTATACCGTGAGTCTGCCCTAAGCTCAGGTGCACCTTTATCCAAATCCCCTATTTTCAAATCCTTCTGATAATAAATACCGATTCCACAGCCTAAAATGGCAATTAAGACAGAAATAGGCGCAATACTCGGATGCGCCATAAAAGATAAGACTCGCCATTTTTTATCACCATATAGTTCGACTTTTTTCGCGTGTTTTAAGCCCCCTTTGCTCAAACCAATATAAGACATAATAACGGGATGAAGAACTAAGTTCGTCACAATAATGACGGCGACACCGACCCCTGCTGCAACCGCCAAATCTTTAATCACATCAATTTCAATAAAGAGCAACGTCAAGAAACCAATCGCATCGCTCACTAACGCCAAAATACCAGGCCGAACTAAAAATCGGAAAGCTAATCGCGCACTCATAACAGGATTAAAACCTTGCGCCTGCTCAACAGCTAATTGGTTGACGATCTGCACCCCATGACTAATCCCTATTGCAAAAACGAGAAACGGCACTAGCACCGAGTAAGGATCAATGCCATAGCCCAATAGATGAAGTATCCCTAGCTGCCAAACTACTGCAATGATAGAGGTAAGAACTGGCACAATCGTTCCAACCAAACATCGAGAGTAAGCATACAAAAAAGTCATTGTTAAACCCAACGTGACCATTGCAAATATAAATATTGCACCAATCCCTTCAATAAGGTCTCCAATTTTTTTAGCAAAACCAATAATATGAATGTTTACATTCGGATTTTTTTCTCGGTATTTATTTCGAATTTTTTCTTCAAGTTCAAGCGAGAGCTGTTTGTAATCCAGAGGCTCACCTGTTTCCGGGTTTGTTTCAAAAAGTGAGGCATATACAATCGTTGACTTAAAATCATCTGCGACTAAACGTCCTACTTGACCTGACTTTAGTATATTTTGTCTTAACCCTTCCAAAGAAACTTCAGAACCATCATACCCATCAGGTATTACTGCACCACCACGAAAACCATCTTCTGTTACCTCTATCCACCGCACACTCGGCGTCCATAGTGACTTCATCGCCGATCGGTCAACCCCTGGCAAATAAAATAATTCATCCGTAATTTCGCTTAATGTCTGCATATAAGCTTTATTAAAGATATCGCCGTTTTTTACCGAAACCGCAATCCGAATGGAGTTCCCTAAATTACCCAAATCCTCCCGATTATCTAACATATTAATAATGAAAGGATGTTCTAAAGGAATCAATCTTTCAAAGGACGCATCAGGTCTGATTTGAGAGGCATTAAAGGCTAAAAAGACCGTTAACAAAAGAAACAAAGCAAGTATGACGGGCCGGTTTGAGAATATAAGCCTTTCTATCATTGTTCCTGACCCGACAACCTCAATCGATTTGGCTGCTGGATTATTTTCTGGGTTTGACATTCATCAATCCTCTAGGATTTATATTTTGATTAAAATTAGTTTAAAGTGATTCCGGCAGAGTTTGTTCGGGTTACACCCTTCTCTCCCACTACAACCAGTTTATTTTGTGTAATAAACACCGCAGACGACACGCCTAAACGATCAGCACGAATCGTTTCAGAAAAAGTACGACCACCATCATCACTAAATAAAACGGAGCCAGAGTTCCCAACAATTGAGATGCCACCATCTCCATTATGAGCTCCTGAAATCAAAGTACTTTCGGTTTCTGAATCCACCGCTTCCCAAGTACTCCCTGCGTCCACAGACCGAAACAAATTCCCCCGTAAACCAAATGCAAGCACACTATGCTCCTCACCAGTCTCAGCTAAACCAAAAAATGATCCTGCATAGGGGCTATCAACTGTTTCCCAAGATTCTCCCCTGTCTTCAGACCGAAAGAGCACACCCGCTTCACCAGCAACAATCAATACACTCCCATCTACTTGAGTAATGGTATTTAAATGAAATCGGTCTGGGTTATCCATTTTAGAGCCATAGTTTTGCCAAGTGGTGCCACCGTCGAAGGTTTTAAAAATAAAACCATAAGCACCAACAACTAGGCCTTCCTTATCGTTGATAAAAAACACATCTAACAAAGGCTTGCTTGCTCCAATACCTGCATCAGCTTGCGCATCTTCTAACCCGTATTCTGCATCTTCCAACTCAATTTCTAAATCCTCAAGGTCATCTTCTGACGCTAATTCAAGCTCCCCCTTCAGAGTATTAATCTTATTTTCAGACTGGGTAATAATCATTTGGTTTGCAGAATTACCATCAAACTGTTTTTCCCAAGTTTCGCCACTATCTGAAGAGTGCAAAATAACACCCGAATGCCCAACAGCCCAGCCATTACGTACATCCGGAAACACAACAGACGTCAACAATACAGATACAGGCACCTTAGATTGATGCCACTTTCCGCCATTATCATCAGAATATAAAACATGCCCTCTGGCACCGACAGCAACTAAGCGTTCCCCCGCCTTAGCTATATCTAATAATAAACTCTGCTTTGCTTTAACCGCTTTTACTGAAGGTGTCACTAAAACGTCTTCTATAGCTAAAAGTGGTGCACTCATACTACCCAGAGTAACGGCTCCCGCTAAAAGAGAAACACGAAATTTGGTGAATATAGCGTTCATTCATCATCCCTATTCATTTAATAAAATGCTCACAAGATTAGAGGATCTCCCTAATCTTGAACTAATTTAAACTGATCTATAACGATTTAACGCGCTCGACGACGCAAGGAAGAAGGCTTAAAATAACGCTTATTAGGCACTTTTGTTTCAAACACAGGCGCTTGACGCTCCTCTGAATACAAGCCATTTACACTATACCGGCGAGATTGAAGGTCATGGTAAACATCGCCACCAGACCATACACCGGGTAATTCATAATAATTTTTCAGTAACGCCATACTCACACGCCATAACTCATCACGCGTATCATACTGATCCACTAGAGCAACACCCCAGCTATCTTCATCAATATAATAGACACGCTTTTTATAAATATGACGTGCGCTCTTTTTAAGCCTTGCTTCAACAACGTGAACACGATGAAGCTCCCAGCGAACATAATCTGGATTTAAATGGCCAGGCATTGCAACGTCTTTGTACTTAACGTCTTTAGCACCAATTTTATAATTGTTATAAGGTATAAAAAACTCTTTCACACCTTTGTACTCCCATTCATATCGATCTGGAGCACCGTTATACATATCCGTATCATCGGCCGTTCGTGTATTATCCGAAGACGCTATCGGTGAATCATAAGCTAAATTTGGCGCGCGTCTTACACGACGTTGTCCAGAGTTATAGTCCCATGCTTGACGCTTCTCTTTAAGCTGATCCATAGTTTCATGAATCAATAAAGCACCACCAGCCAATCGAGCAGGTGCCTTATTAAACGTTAGATAATAGAACAAAATATTTTTCATCTTTTTAAAACTTCCTTCAGGATTATGGAAGTTAAAAAAGACTTCTTGTTGCTTTGTAATAGGCGTATATGAGCCATCACGCTGCACAGCAAGTTCCGACGCACGACTGGTCAGAAAAATACCACGCCAACGCGTTAAATGATTCCACATTACCTGCAATGCTTTCTCATCATTTTTCCCATGAAGAATTGGAAACGCGACACCACCAAAGGCATCTTTTATTCCTGCGCCACCTTTCGTCAAACTTGAGGTCTTTGCATTCTTTTTAGAATTTTTCATCACCCAATCTGGCATTGAATGAGATCTGTGTGTTGGGTATACATTCACTTTAAATGTGTCTGGATAGGTTTCAAACAAGGCATACTGCCCTGGTGTCATATATTTTTTAAACCCTTTGTAATTGCTTTTATCGATTGAAAATTTAATTTCATCCGAAGCAAAAGGGTCAATATGGTGCTGACCAGTTCCCTTATACCCTTCTGGTGGTTCGGTAATCCCTCCCGTCCACTCTGGAATAGTTTTCGTTTTATTCCCTGATTTAATCGATCCGAATGGAGTTAATGACTTTCCTAACTTACTTGATTCTTTTGCTGAAACCTTTGCATGTACATTGAGCGACGCCAACATCAATGCTAATACACCACAGAGCAATACAGACTTGTTATTCATATGAATACCTTGAAACACACTTATTTATTTACGATTTTTTGATGGCGCAGAGGTTATTCATGAACATTGCCTCACCACATCACCTTTCATTCCATTAAGTTTTATCTAAGTAGGAAATTAGGTAAAGAAGATTTGCCATCCTATTAATTTTTAGCAGATTTTTTCATTCTGTCTATATTAGTTTTGTTATTAAATATGTCTGATATTGAGAAACAGCATAAAATTTAAATTTTAAACTGACAGTTTTCTACTATTTGAGAAGAATATTGGAGTGAATTATTGAAGACTATGGAATACAGAGCACCCTACATTACCTATATTTGGCAGGCATACAGGGCTCTGTATTTCTTATAAATTAAGGTAAACTTTTTTCTACAATTTCCCTAACATCTTTAGACAAGTCATTTTTTTCATAGATACGCTTTAATTGTTTAATCATTAAACCTTGCCTAGCTGCATTAAATTTTCGCCAGCGTGTCAAAGGCATCATTAACCTCGATGCAATTTGAGGGTTAAGATCGTCCAATTTAATAACATGCTCAGCAAGAAATGCATAAGATTCACCAGACTCTTCGTGGAAGTTCACCAAATTTTGTTGGCAAAATACACCAATAACCGCGCGGACTTTATTAGGATTGGTTATATCAAAATCAGGTAAAGCGATGATTTTTTTCAAACCATCCAAATTCGTTAAACCTGAACTACCTGACTGAACTGAGAACCACTGTTCAAGTACTTGAGCGTCAGCATGCCATTTATTATAAAAAGTAGCTAACGCCTCCTGAGCTGCCTCCTCATCACTCGAGTTAACAAGCACGCTTAATGCAGCATGGCTATCCGTCATATTAATCGCAGACTCAAATTGCTGCTTGGCCAATACTATAGCCCGCCCATCCCGTGATGCTGACAAAAGCGAAAGCGCCGAGTTTTTTAATGCTCTTTGAGACATAGCTGAAAAGTCTAAACTAGTACTTAAACTCACATTTTCATGATACACCGCTTCTAATTCACCTCTAAGGGCATTAGATAATGCTGCTCGTACAAATTCACGAACATGATGAATTGCCTCAACATCTGCTTCATCCGACAACTCAATCAAGTAACTTTCTGCTGGCAACATCAGCAATTTACAGACCATTGCTTTATCTAGGTCTTTGTTACGTAAAATTGCTCTAAACACTTCAATAAATTGCTCAGATAGCGCAAGCGTTTCTTTATTCTGGTAGTTCAAAATCAGCGCTTGAAGCACCCGCAACGATAAAGTTTGACCCGCCTCCCAGCGATTAAAACCATCCGATTCATGTGCTAGCAAAAATAATAACTGCTCGTTTGTATAATCGTACGTTAATTTAATCGGTGCCGAAAAATTCCTTAGTAACGAAGGCGTAGGCTCTTTTTCCACGCCTTCAAACACAATTGTTTCTGTCCGCCCAGCTAACTCAAACACCCAACTAGTTTGACCACTGGCAACGGATAAAGGTAAATCATTACCATTTTCATCAATTAGGCCAAGCGTAATTGGAATATGAAAAAGTGCTTTTTCATCGAGAGATACACTATCACCAGCACTCGCTGGGCATGACTGTGTAAATGTAAGGCGATATTCTTTATTCTCAGCATCATACGATGACTCAGCTAAAACTTCAGGCGTCCCTCCTTGATCATACCAGGCTTGAAACTGAGTAAAGTCACGCCCAGACACGTCTGACATTGCCGCTACGAATTCTTCCGTAGTAACCGCTCGCCCATCATGCCGATCAAAATACAAATCACTACCGACCCTAAATGTCTCCTCACCAAGAAGCGTGTGAAGCATCCTAACCAACTCAGCGCCTTTCTCGTATACCGTTAGCGTATAGAAATTAGAAATCTCCATGTAAGATGAAGGCCTGACTGGATGCGACATCGGACCCGCATCTTCAGCGAACTGAGCCGTTCTTAAAAAGTTAACATCCTCAATCCGCTTCACTACACGAGAATTCATATCCGCTGAGAACTCAGCATCTCTAAATACTGTAAAACCTTCTTTTAAACTTAACTGAAACCAGTCACGACATGTCACTCTATTGCCCGACCAGTTATGAAAATACTCATGCGCAACAATGGCTTCTATTCGATGGTAGGCGGCATCGGTTGCCGTATCGGTTTTGGCCAGAACACAAGAAGAATTGAATATATTTAAACCCTTATTTTCCATCGCCCCCATATTAAAATCATCAACCGCAACGATCATAAATATGTCTAAGTCATATTCTCGGCCATAGACATCTTCGTCCCATTTCATCGATCGCTTTAAACTATCAATCGCATAATCACATTTATCGGCATTTTTTGAATCAACAAAAATACGTAAATCTACTTTTCGCCCTGAACTTGTTACGAATACATCTTCCTGACAGTGTAAGTTTCCAGCCACTAACGCAAATAAATAACATGGCTTTGGAAAAGGATCTTCCCACGTAACAAAGTGTCGCCCATCAGATAAATTACCCGATTCAACCGGATTGCCATTAGAAAGTAAAACCGGATATAAAGTTTGATCAGCTTCGATACGCGTTTGAAAAACAGACATTACATCAGGTCTATCAGGATAATAAGTAATACGTCTAAAACCTTCAGCTTCACACTGAGTACAAAACATAGAAGACGATTTATATAATCCCTCTAATCGTTTATTGTCTTGTGGCCTAACCCAGGTTTCACACTCAAGCGTAAATTCGGCAGGAGCATTCTTAATGGTCAGCCCTTCATGATCAAGCTGATAATCATCACTTGAGAGCAACTGGTTATTTACTTTAATTGACCGTAGCTCTAGGTCTTCACCATGAAGGTAAAGTGGCTCAGCACCTGCATCGGCACAACGCTTAAAATTCAAAACAGATAATACCGTCGCCCCATCTTCAAACAGGCGAAACGTGAGCTTCACTTGTTCAAGCTCAAAAGCTGGTTTTTGATAGTCTTTTAGATAAATGGTTTTTACGCTGGACTCGCTCATTTTATGACCTTTAATTTATCGTCGTACTTCTTAATTGCTAGACAGCTTAATAACTAGGCTACAGATAATGAAACATCGAAAGAGGTATGCTTCCGGACATTAAAACAGCCTGAATCCAGTATCAAATACTGACCTTTTATTGCCAGCAACTTACCCTCTATAATGCTTTGCTTTTCTAAATTAAACGTTTTTATCTTTTCTGGCCATTGAAGAGACGGGTATTCAAACTGCCAAATTTCACCGGACTCTAGCTGATTTATTTGTTCGTCTGGAAACTGCAATCTTAACTCTGCTAAAGGCTCTTTCGCCAACTCAAAAAGCTTACCCCGCTCTTGCTCTAAATCAATTATTTCAACATCATGCTTGAGCATTTTTCGCCAATTTGTTTTATCCGCAACCCATTCCTTCATGATCACTTCGACCAAACCAGATAATTGCCGAGTAGATACTGAGAAAATTGGCAGTGCTTGTATCGCACCTTGATCCATCCACCTAGTTGGCACTTGAGAATGTCGCGTAATCCCGACTTTAAGGCCCGAAGAATTAGCGAGATATACAATATGCTCTTGCATACAAAACTGCTCTGCCCACTCAGGCTCTCTACACGTACCTTGACTAAAGTGGCAAAGCTCAGGACTCATCATGCAGCGATCACATTGAGCCAACTTTTTAAAGCATGGAAAACAATAACCCTGATTAAAGCTTTTATTTGTTCGTCGTTGACAATGAGAACAGCGAATTTCACCATTTGAAATAATACGAATATCTTTACCGATATAAGTATTCATACCTATTTTTTCATCACCAACATTTAAGTGGTATGAAAGCGGTTCAGTTTTTTCTATCAACATTTTGGCAAGTCTGCCAGAAGCTAATTCGATCATCGGGCAACCTGTATATTATGAATAAATAAGAAGCTTAGTAAATAAACACTAAACTTTAATGTAGAATTTTTATAGTTGAAACATCATCCTGAGATTTATCAGTCTCACATGGTTCTGTTTTTTTAGTTGAGTCAACATAACCAACTCGCTCAGTTTCAACCACTTGATGCTTTGCCTCATAAAGCATAATCGCTTGAAGGCAAATTTCTTTTTGGACAACGCTTAACACACGACCATCCGGCCATTTTCCTAGCTCTATTGCTTGCTTGAATTGTTTATAAACATCAGGACTAATTGCTTCGGCAACATCTTCAAAATTCATCATTAAAATACCTTTTGCTCTACAGTAGAAGGAGAGAATAACAATCACCAAAAATGGACTCAAGGCTTTCGTATAATTCTCAAGCCTTACTTGACAAACTAAACGAGAATGATTATCATTATTGCGAGTTTTGAACTGATATTTCAATTCAAAACTCGGTCTCTCTCATCAGAAATTCACAACGTGTGAAACCCAGGCCAACACTCATAAAACTGAGCTCAACCTGGGTCCTTTTTTTGCCTATTTGCTTTCAATGCAACGGTCAATCCGCCCCAAATCAAGCCTGAAATTAAACCATACAAATGTGCAGCATTTGCCATCCGCCCCCAGCCCAACCATTCTGTGACAGGCGTATAACCCAATATCAACCAAACAAGACTAAATTTCATTAGTATATCGGGAAAGAAAATTTGTGGTTCATAATGCTTCCACAGCCAACAATAACCAACCAAACCATAAACGACACCCGACAAGCCACCAAACAAGTAACTCGTTTCGAATAACTGAGCAACATTTGAGATTGTCGAAACAAACAACGCTAAAAAAAGAAAAGAGAATGAGCCTTTTTGTACTTCTAACTGACCACCTAAAAGCCAAAGCATCAACAGGTTAAAAGTGATATGCATTACATTAAAATGAATAAATCCAGGACTAATTAAACGCCAAACCTCCCCTTGCTCCAGAGTGATCCATAAGCCTTGAATACGGCCGTATAATGTATTTAAATCGATAGCCAAGCCTTCACTTCTTAAGCTAAAAGGATCCAAAATCAGAAAAGCTCTGAGTATCGGACCACCTTGACCAAAATCAGTTAGTAATGCGAAGATAATACTTAAAAGCATAAACGCATAAACTAATGGCGCTTGCGAAGGCCGAGCCCGAGGATAAAGCTCCTCTATTTGAGGGGGTAAAAAATGTTTTTTAGGCATTTCATCTAATTGAAGCTTAAACGCTTTGTCAGTCAAATAAAGTTGCAAAGCATCTTTAACCTGCTGCTCCACCCCTTCACTTTCAACAAATAGAGCCTGTTCACCCAATTCTTCCGTGATTCGATGCACCAAACCTTGCGAATGAAGCCAACGACTGAAAGAAGATAAATCCGATGTTAATGGAACACGTGCTACTTTAATCATTCACGCTCCACATCTACCCAAGTAAATTTCTCCTGACTTAAACACTGCTCGCCATCCATTCTGTATGCCACAAGCCGCCCATATTTCACAGCACTGTAGTCCAAACAGGCTATATTTTCGATAATCGGCGCAGGATCACTCGACATCCAGTAGTGACCCACAAACACTGGTAGCTCCGATGGTCCATAATGTAAAAGTTTTTGCCTTTCAATCGCGGTTAACGTGCGCTTTGCTAATTCAAGTGGCAGCGGGTCTGGCTGAAAAACAACATCATCATAAGTTTGCGGTTCATGACTCCAGAACTTTGTTCGAAACATGTGCCGCGCAAGACCATCTTTACCTAAAATTGTTTCACCATTAGGCAATTCCAGCGCAGTCCCTCTAGTGAGCTTATCAATCACCCCTCCTGCAAAGGAATCACTTTCAATGGACTCATGCAACATGTCCACATCAATACAATGCGAGGGCGAAAGTGCTTTAAAACGTAAAATAGCGCTTTCATCCCAACAAGCATGCACAACACGAAAAAGATCTTTTTCAATAAACAATGGAATTTCATGAAACCACGCTAAAAAGCTTTTCCATTCTTGAGGGTAATTTTCAAACTGCTCAAGTGTTTCTCTTATTAATCGATGATGCCTTGCATTATGCTCTCGAAGGTATTGATGCCCACTGCCTTCACGACCTTCAGTACAATAACACATGGCATTATACTCATGATTGCCTAGTACTATTTCCGCCTGCTTTTGATCGACCATATCTTTAACAATATGTAAGGCTTCTCGAATTCGAGGCCCTCGATCAACAATATCCCCCACAAAAATCACTTTTCTGTGAGCATGACGGTAGCATCCCTGGCGATGTTGATACCCCATTTCTTTTAACAGGCTTTCTAACGAATGAGCACAGCCATGCACATCCCCTATTAGGTCATAAGCTTGATTTATATTTGTTTTAGTATGAATAAATGCCACGTCACTAATCCTAATTAACCGCTTATCAAACTATTCGCCCAGCCGAGTTTTTCACGACAAGTCTCATAAAAATTATGCGTCGTAGGATGAATCAACCTTACTTTGTGAGGCTTTTTCGTGATACTAACCGTATCGCCCGGTGCGACAGGTATATGATGCTGACCATCACAACTAACTTGCGGATATATTTCATTCCCCTCACCAATGACAACCTTAATCTCACTTTTGCCATCAACGACGATTGGGCGACTACTTAAGGTATGAGGAAACATAGGAACCAATGATATCGCATCTAGTTTAGGGTGTAATAATGGTCCCCCAGCTGATAAGGAATAAGCGGTTGAACCTGTCGGAGTAGACACAATCAAGCCGTCAGAGCGCTGACTATACACAAATTGACCCTCTATAAATAAATCAAAGCCAATCATTCGAGTTGATTTTCCTGGATGCAATACAATATCGTTCAAAGCGGTACCAAAACCTATCGGCTCGCCGTTACGCTTTACATGTACATCCAATAAAAAACGCTTCTCCTGTATATATTTACCGGATAACACTTCACCAATTTTTGCTTCTAGGTCACTCGGTGATATGTCCGTCAAAAAACCCAACCTGCCTCGATTAACGCCCAACAAAGGCACACCAGACTTAGCCAATTCTCTTGCCGCACCAAGTAAACTGCCATCACCCCCTATTACAATCACTAAGTCACAAACTTCACCCATCATTTTAACACTAGAAACTTGCAAACCATGACCTGGCATTAACGCGCCAATGTTCTCTTCAATAATTAGGTGATAACCCTCACCCACTAGAAATTTCTTAAGCTTTCGTAGGGTTTCAACAACCTTTGCACTTCCCATTCGGCCAATCAAACCAACATTGCGAAACTGATCCATATATAAATCTATACCTTCAAACAGATAATTCGTCGCGAAACACACATTTTTTTAAATAATGATGCCATCTACCACGCTCATCTTAACAGATTTTCTTTATTCAGAAATAAAGCATATACAGCACAATAATAAGACTACACTGAGTGCTTAAACAAAACCTGGCATTTTATCACCAAAACCACGCCAACCTTGAAGCCCGCCAGTATGAACCGCCAAAATACGAGCATCTGTTTTAATGCGCCCCTGATACACCCATTCAAGCAAACCATACAGCATTTTCCCTGTATAAACTGGATCAAGTAAAATTTCATAAGTCTGATGGATGTCCGATATAAAATCAGTCAAACGCGTATTTATTTTAGCGAAGCCTCCAAAATGGTAATCATGACTTATTTCCCACGGATTCACCCCTCTAGAAAACTCTAAATGTGTCTCAACCCTAGACTCAAGATCATAAACACCTTTTAACGCAGAGAAACCGATACACCGAACCTCACCTAAATTAGCACTAGCAATACCTGCTAGCGTTGCACCAGAACCCACAGGACAAGCAATGACATCATAGTTCATCTCATCAGCCGACCACATCTGTTCAAAAAGCTCTCGAACCCCCAAAACTCCCTGCTCACTTGATCCACCCTCTGGAATAATCCAAGTATCAGGGTATTTTTTAGAATAATCTTTTACACAATCAACCGGTGCTACATTTCGGTAATCTCGACGACTCAACCATTGCAAACTCATTCCCCAATCAACGCAATCCTGAAGCGTAGGCGACAATACTTTTGGTTTTTCTCCTCGAACAACACCAACCGTTTTGATCTGTATTTTTTTCCCTGCAAACGCTAAAGCATGTAAATGGTTCGAGTATGCACCACCAAAACTTAATATACTGGATTTGCCAGCTGAATTTGCAGCCAGAATATGATGCTTAAGCTTGTACCATTTATTACCAGATATAAACGGATGAACTTGATCCAACCTTAAGCAGTCAATCGCTAATTTAAGCCCTTCGCCCAAGTCGAATTTGAGCTCTTGTACGGAGGGAATTAAATTAAAGCTCTCATTAAAATCGAAACTTTTTGCTATTGAAGACTTAATCATCATTTAAATGCTTCTCGCACAAATCACTCATACCTTGCTCAAATTCACTAGGCGTACTCACTTTTTCAACCGGCTGCAAACACGTCTGCCCCTTCGATGAAACATGAGTACAAACCGGGTTTTCAAAATGAGCCAACCAGCTAAGGTAGACAGTCTCTGTAACGAAGCATTTTTTAGCAACAAACCCCATCGGATTTTCAGCATAGTCACCAATTTCTACCGCACTCATCGTGATATGCCCCACACCGGAGTGGTAAGCAACATAGACAACTTCCAATGCTTTCAACTTATCGAACATTGATGAGCCTTCACTACCATTACCAATCGACTCACTCAACTCTTCTAATTCACCTCGTAATTGCTCTTCACGCTCATCCCTATAAGCCAGATCAATATCTTTTCTTTCCAACTGCTCCGTCAAAAGAACAACTTGCGCTTCCAACTTTTGTTTCTCAAGCGTCCCCCTATCACTTTCACTCGCGTTTTTTAACTTTTCCTCCAAACCAGTAACAAGTAAGGTTTGATCCAAAATTTTATCTTGCAGACCTACAAACTGATCATCTCTCGACGACACCCGCTCCTTAAATTTTTCATTTAAGAGCTTTAATTTTTCGATTGTCTGCCGCTGTTCTTGAAGTGTGTTTTTGTATGCATGAATTTCAATTCTATGCTCTCGATCTGCGCTATCTGAAGAAGATTCTTTGTTCGACTCAAGCGTTCTAATTCGCAATCTTTGCTCCTTCAAAAGCCTTGCTAACTTGATTCGCTTCCCAGAATCAATAACAAGATCGTGCCTGCTGCCTAAAACAGGCACCTCCGAAGAAACTTGGGGCGCCACAGGCAAAGTCGGCACCTCTTCTACAACTTTTTCAAATACCAATCTTAAACGATTCTTATCAACAACTTTTCGCAGCAAAGAGAAATCATTAGACCCAGGCGTCATATCTGGATCCCAGAGCTCATTTTGATGCCAGTTAATTGAACACTGCCCTCTGCACGCCAGCTTGATAGGCCCCCCCCCAAGGTCAGGGCCTGGCCCACTTACTTCAGCCAATCGCTCAACGGGAACATTCCAACCCGCATCTGCTCGACCATCTTCGTCAAAGTAAAGCTTGAAGAACACTAGTGAACAAATGACCCCCGTTCTACTAATTACAGCATAAACAACCTTAGCTTCTTCATCAGCATAATCAGGTAAAACCCCCAAGCCACTTAGCAGCGCTTCAAACTCCGCGAATAACATTTGCCGGGAGACTTGACTGTCCTCCATAAAAAATACGGCTTCATACCCACCAGTTTCTCGGTTTCCCATAATTTCCCCTAAAAACAATTAAATTAGCTAAACCAATTACTATTTAACCAAGTTTAGTAGAGCTAAATAGAAACACACGGTTTTATAACAACAGATTACAGGACTAAATTCACATATTTCGTTTTGAAATTTAACGGTGACGCTTGCTATTGAGACTTGCAACTAAAAGAGGGTATTAATAAAAGCAGTTTTTGATAAGGCAGCCTAAAAAGAGAGCAAATAAACATAAGAGGAAATCACATTTCCTCGGCATCACCTTCTAGCTCTTCATCGTCATCATAAGTTAGTTCTAAAATTTCTTCTTCATATTCATTCATTGCTACTCAACGCCTATTTAATAAAATAATAGAGCCAAGAATAAACATAAAATATAAAGAAAATATAAAGAAAATATAAAGAAAATATAAAGAAAATATAAAGAAAGGAGATTTACTTAAATTTGATTTTTTGTATAAGGAAGATAAATAAGAAAACTTACTAGATGATAAAAAGTTAATGGCGGGCCGGACGGGACTCGAACCCGCGACCCCCGGCGTGACAGGCCGGTATTCTAACCAGCTGAACTACCGGCCCGCAACAAACTTTTTACTTACTCTACTAACCACTTATTTAATATTCTTGTCACCGAATATATTTTAAATAAATGGTGGGTGGTACAGGGATCGAACCTGTGACCCTCGCCTTGTAAGGGCGATGCTCTCCCAGCTGAGCTAACCACCCAACAAGGTAGATCTTCAACATTGAGACATTTTAGTGTAATTGGCGGGCCGGACGGGACTCGAACCCGCGACCCCCGGCGTGACAGGCCGGTATTCTAACCAGCTGAACTACCGGCCCGCAACTACTTACACTACATTATAAAAGCACGCTTCTATAATTACTTCAACCAATTTTCTGTTCAGAAAATTGGTGGGTGGTACAGGGATCGAACCTGTGACCCTCGCCTTGTAAGGGCGATGCTCTCCCAGCTGAGCTAACCACCCGTCTCCAAATCGAGAAACGCATTCTAACGATTTCTAGGACACTGTCAATTATAATTTCAAAGAAATTACTATTTTTTTTCTACTTAAATCAATCTTTGTAATTTTTGCAATAATTTGACTACTTCTTAATCAAATTTAACCCAAAAAAATCACACTAAACTAAATACACCACAACACATCTCTAAAACTTCTATATTACCAAGCTACTTACTATCTTTTCTTTTTAGCGTACGTTTAATTTAGCGTCTGCTTAATTCGTGCCATACTACCCCTGCGATTATCACTCATTGCTGCTTCTCGCTCAGCAACTGCAAGCACCTCTTCATCGACATCTTCTTCTACAAAATAGTTATACCAAGGCAAGCCATCATCGTCTTCCTTTACTTTCTCTTTTGCAGCCACTGCAGCAGGCTTTATATTGCCTGCTAGAGCGTTTCTTTCAAGCCGATCAAGAACAAGTTCATCCTCAAGACTAAGCGGGTTACGAAGCTTACGCCATGGCGCAAGCCAGTTACGCCTAATAACTTTTTTATCCTCAATAGCTGCAAGATACGCCTCTTGATCGTCAGCCAGTAAATACAGTTCCTGCTCTAGCGTCAAGACACCATCGCCTCTTAGTTTACGATAAATATCACTAGGCAAATAAAATATAGGAAAGCCGAACATAAAATTGTTTGACCAAGGCCATATTACAGAGAACCAACCATATTCCTGCATATCCCCTCTAAGAAACTCCTCAGCATTCGCCGCATCAGTAGGGTGCCAGAATGATTGCGTCAAATAACGTGTTTTTGGCATCTCCTCCATTGCAACATCCCGCTCGACCAATTGTACATCTGCTGAAGCCATTTCATCCTCAGCATCGATTAACGAATGCCGCTTAGAAGGCAAAGACACTTCAGAATGTCTAATATAAGTAATCGAACCAGCATCAATCTGTAAACCAACGTCTGCCTGTAAATTAAGGTCAAAAGCCATCAACAATTTATCATCAAAAGCCTCAAACCCAAGCAATGGTAACAAGCTCTTACGCACTGCAAAATCATAACTACCTGCTGGAAGCACAACGTAAGTGTAACTACCCGCCCTCATATTAAAAACGATTTCATCATTAATATAATAACTAGGGGCTGTTAACTCCTCAGACGCCCACTGACTATCTGGACGATAAAAATAGATCACACCGTGCGACGCTTGATCCCAAGAATACTCGTCCAGTTCCTCAAATAAAGCCCCATCCGTATTTGGAAAATAATATGACCCTAGATTTCGACCAGTCGACCAGTAAATAGATGGATACCAACCCCGCGCTTGCTTATGAAAAGGCGCTGAAAAGGCAGATGAGTTATAGCTTGTTTCCGTCATCGCCAGACTTGGCACTAGCAGAATCAGTCCTGCCAATAAAATACGCATTAGTTGATGCATTGAATCCTTCACCTCTTTTTAGATCCCATTATTTTATCAATATCTTTTATTTTTTTTTGGGATCTACCGCATGTCATTGAACATCGGATGCCTTAGCCTTAGTTTTTATTCCTAACTGGAGGTTGTTAATCTGACGCTCCATTCCAATTACCCGCTCATTTAACTGAAGACGGCTTGCGTTGATTGAAGAAATTGCTTTTTTGCTTTCAGCCAACTGCTTTGATAATGACGCTATCAACGCCACCTCTTTCTTCACACTCTCTAGAGACTCACCTTGCTCCTCTCGCATGATCGCAACTTCATTTGCCAACAATAAAACACGGTCACTTAACTTTTCCGACTCACCCTGAAGCACCGAAGACTGTAGCGATAAACTATTTAATGTCGTCGCTTGCTTGAATTGGGCCGTTTTAGCCTCCTTCTCAAATTTATCACGCCATTGATTTGCAACCTTAACATCCCCCTTAATTAGAGAAAGTGAATTGGTATTATCTTTAATCGCTTTTTTATTACGCTCATTAGATATCACCCATAACTTACGCATTTCACTCTCCAAGAAAGCGAGCTTCGACTGAACGACCGAACCGCTCTGTTCTATCTCAGTACCAGCAACATTGAGCTCCCCCTCAAAACGCGCCATCAACAATTTACTTCTCCCAATGAAGTCAGACGCTCCTTTAAGCTCTTCCTGCATATTCAACATTTTTTCTTGTTGCTCTAAATATGCCCATGCAAAAAAGCCACTTAGCAACACTAAAATCACAACAAACAAAGGAGTCATCTTAGAACTTTTACGAACAGGCTTTACCGCTTGATGAGTTTTTTTAGCAGACGTTGATTTGGGTATTTTATTATTACGACTCTTAAACTGATCTAAATCTTCTCTATCCGGGCGCAAACTTTCCATCAATTTTCTCTATAATTATGCTTAAAAATTAGAGTTTAACGCTAGAACAATGCAATAGTCACCATCAAAATACAAATTCGATTTGCATGGATTGAAGTGAATCACTACTATATGCGGTCTTTTTTTGCCCAACACACCTAATTCTTAGGAATTATTGAGTGTAAAATGGGCGCTAGTTTAGTGAATTGAGGTAACAAAATGCAGCCAGTAGTGGGTATTATTATGGGTTCTAAGTCGGATTGGCCGACAATGGAGCACGCCGCTAACATGCTTGATGAATTAGGTGTACCTTACGAAGTTAAGGTTGTCTCAGCTCACCGAACGCCTGACTTATTGTTTGAATACGCAAAACAAGCAGAATCACGTGGAATACAAGTCATCATTGCTGGGGCTGGTGGCGCAGCACACCTACCAGGTATGGCCGCATCACAAACGAACCTTCCAGTATTTGGCGTCCCCGTACAATCCAAAGCTTTAAATGGTCTAGACTCATTATTATCAATCGCACAAATGCCTGGTGGCATTGCTGTTGGTACGCTTGCTATAGGTAATGCGGGCGCAAAAAATGCTGGACTACTAGCAGCCCAAGTGATTGCACTACTCAACCCTAAAGTGAAAGTAGCGGTCAGCAATTTTCGAGCAGCACAAACTAAAGCCGTTCTGGACCAACCAGATCCTAGAGGGTAATTCATGAAAAAAATTGGCGTATTAGGCGCAGGACAACTCGGTAGAATGCTTGCACTTGCAGGCTATCCTTTAGAGTTAGGTTTTCATTTCTACGACACCTCTGGCAACCCGAGCGTTGGCTTAGGCGACATTACTATTGATACAGAAGGCGACACTAAAAACCCGTCTTTAGCTGCTTTTTTGAAAGACGTAGATATCGTTACATATGAGTTTGAACATCTACCTCTAGATCTAACCCAATACATTGAAAAACAAACAACTCTATACCCTCCTTCAAAATCTATCGAAGTTTGCCAAAATAGAGCAGAAGAAAAGGCATTATTTACCAAACTAGGCATCCCAACACCTAAATATCACATCATCAACAACGCCGCTGAGCTAAAAATAGCCGTTAAAGACTTAGGCTGCCCTGTTGTAGCAAAAACAACAACAGAGGGCTACGACGGGAAAGGACAATTTGTTATTCGCTCACTTGAGCAATGCGACGAAGCCTGGAACACTATCGGAAAGTCACCAAAAGGCACAATGACACTAATCGCCGAAGCGTTTGTTGACTTTAAACGCGAACTATCAGTCATTGCCGCGCGCTCAAATAACGATGAAATGGTTGTTTATCCATTAACGGAGAACAGCCACCATGAAGGAATTTTACGATACTCAATCGCTCCCGCGCCGTTCCTTAAAAAAGACATTTCTGATCAGGCAATCACCTACATTAAAGAATTAATGCACGAATTAGGACATGTAGGAATTTTAACCTTGGAGCTATTTGAAACAGAGAACGGCCTCGTTGCAAATGAAATGGCACCTAGAGTACACAATTCTGGACACTGGACTATAGAAGGCTGCGCCTCAAGCCAATTCGAAAACCATTTACGCGCAATCAGCGGACTGCCACTTGGGTGCACAGCAGCTTATTCACCCACTTGCATGATTAACATTATTGCAGAGAAAGGTGACATTAATAGCATTTTAGCCCTACCCTATGCTCATGTTCATCTTTATGGCAAAGAAGAAAGAAAAGGACGAAAGCTAGGACATATTACCGTTAAGGCCGATACCTTAAAAGAGTTAAAGTGGCGTGTACAAAACATCGCCTCCTTCCTACCAGGCAGCCCTGATTTTGAAGGAAGTAAAGGCGACGCGAGCTCAACCAAAAACTAGAAAATCCCAATATAACAGTGAACTACAGCCAGAGAACTTACCTCGCCTAGGATAAGTTCTCTAGCTCACTTTCTGCAAACCAATCCTCATCCTCATCTTCATATTCAGACAATTGACCCGCTGCACTTGAAACATCAAGAAATAAGCAACACTCCATGATCTTGTTATTAATTTCAAAATACCGATCAGCTTGAGTAAATTTTTCCTTCAACGACAACTGAACTGATGTATCAATGCAAAATTCTGGCAAGCCCATTTTCAGGCTACATCCATGATCGACCAACTTATTCTTCAGCCGCCCTAAAAACCGATTCGATAGCTCAAGAACCCAGTCAACCAACAAACTGTCATCCTCACCAGCCCCATCAAAAGGCATTGTCTCTACCAACAACCGCCTAGGAACATTCAAACACAACATCACACTCACGTTATCTGAGACAGCCTCAATATACGCCCTTAAAAAACCATCAGAATGACCCTGAGTCTCCACCCTAGCAATATCACAACCAAGACTTTCAAACTGCTTAATACACGCTGAATCAAACAACTCAATGATACGCTGCTCAGTTTCCATTCCACCCCCTTTAACTAACAAAAATGCTGACATTAAATAACTAACAAAAGTTAGTATAGTTGCCAGACTCCAAACTCGCTAAATTTATCAAACAAATTTCTGCCGTAAAAAATCAAGCCAATCAAACATTAGCTTTTTTATTTTTTAGTCGATGTAACGACCTGGTAAAACGTTGTTTCAGCGATTAAACATTCATCTAGCTCATGCAATATAGATTCACCAAAATATCAATGCTATTATCCTCACACAATAAAAACACCACACACTAACCCTTAACAGATGGAGAGCCAATCATGGCGATCGAACTACCAGCACTACCTTATGCAATTGATGCATTAGCACCACACATTTCACAAGAAACACTTGAATTCCACCACGGTAAGCACCACGCAACGTATGTTGCAAAGCTAAATGCTGCAATCCCTGGTACTGAGTTTGAAGGCAAATCTCTAGAAGACATCATTAAAACCGCTAGCGGTCCTGTTTTTAATAATGCCGCTCAAATCTGGAACCACACCTTTTACTGGAACTGCTTAAGCCCAAATGGTGGCGGTGAGCCAACAGGCGCTCTAGCCGAAGCAATTAATAGCACGTTTGGCTCATTCGCCGAATTCCAAACAGCATTTAACGACAAAGCTGTAAACAACTTTGGCTCTAGCTGGACTTGGTTAGTAAAGAATAACGATGGTTCTTTAGAAATCGTTAATACTAGCAATGCGGGCACCCCCATGACTGAAGGCCAAACAGCTATATTGACTGTTGACCTGTGGGAACATGCTTATTACATTGATTTCCGTAATGCTCGTCCTGCGTATTTAGGTGCATTTTGGAAACTTGTAAACTGGGAATTTGCTGCGGCAAACCTAGCATAAGATATTATTGAGCCAGGTACTTAATAAAATACCAACTCAATAAAACAAAAAAACCAAGGCATTTGCCTTGGTTTTTATTTATAGAAAGAGACTAAAGAAAGACTTTCAAGCCTCACGGCAGACCCTAAATATATGTTTGGCAGAATTTATTTAACCTGCATACCACCATAAATACTATCAACACTCGGCTTAACTAATTTATTCAAATCTTCCTCTTCTTCACCATTACTCTTTTTGATCGCCAAATTCAAATTCCAAAGTTCATCAAATTTTTCAACCGTAACAGCTCTTGTCGCCTCTCTGTCGCGCAATATTGTAGGACGAAGAAACACTATCAAATTCTGCTTACTTACTCTAGAAGAAGTACTTGTAAACAAACGCCCCAACCAAGGAATATCCCCTAAAAGAGGCACCTTACTCTCACTTGATACGACATTATCTGAAATCAAACCACCCAAGATGATGGTTTCGCCGTTATCAGCAAGTACATTTGTCTTTATCTGACGCTTAGTGGTTGTAATATCTGCACCAGCGGTTGAATCTTTCACGCCAGAGATTTCTTGTTCAATTTCCAAACGAACTAAATTACCCTCACTAATGCTAGGCGTAACTATCAACTTCACACCAACATCCTGCCGTTCAATTGTAGTAAAAGGATCCGCAGTACCCGCTCCTGAAGAAGTTGACTGCCCAGTGATGATAGGCACATTCTCACCAACAATAATGGAAGACTCCTGATTATCCATCGTGATCAACTTAGGTGTTGATAGCACATTCGCACTCGCATCACCTTCCAAAGCTTGTATAAGCGCCCCCCAACTCACATTACCACTCGTCCCACCAATTCCAGCAGTGATACCATTAGACGGAGAACCAATAGTTGTGGCATCAAAATCATCATCACCATCACTCGCAATTAGCGCACCCAAAATATTCGCAGTACTTATACCTATCTCACTAAAATTAGTGAATACACCCGGTATAGAGCCACCTTTATCAAACATCGCCCACTGAACACCTAAAGAGTTATCGTTTGCATCTGAAATTTCAACAATAGCCGCTTCGATTAACACCTGAGCCCGCCGTATATCCAACTGTTCAATTACACCATCCAGTTCTTGGATCACCGAAGGCTCGGCACGAATAACTAAAGCATTAATTGATTCATCAGCATACACAGTCGCTTCAGTTTTTTGATTTTTACCTTTTGCACCTTCGCTACTAATCGACCCCATTAACCCCTTCAAAAGCTCAGCCAAGCCTTCCGCATCCGCATGTTTTAAACGGACCACTTTAGTTTTTCCACCTGTCGAGGAAGGTTGATCGAGCTTATTGATTAATTCTCTCATTTTGTCTCTGAAAGGCTCATCACCACGAAGTATTAAACGATTACTACGCTGGTCAGCGACGACACTAAACTTTTTAGCTGAGCCTTTACCGCTACTTTTCCCAAGCTCTGCAGGCGCTAGCTCTTCAAGCAACTTAACCATATCCCCAACCCATGCTTCTTGAAGCTGCACAACTTCCAATTCATATTTTGAGGGGCTATCTAATTCATCAATTATTTTACTTATGCGCTTTATGTTTGCTAGATGGTCACTAATAATTAAGGCATTCGCAGCAGCAACGCCTGCAAGATGACCATACTTAGCGACCATAGGACGAAGAATAGGCACTAGCTCTAAAGCCCGCGCATTATTCACTTGTATAACACGCGTCACAATCTGCTCAGAAGGTACTTTCCGTAAAAATCGATCATTTTGAGCCGATTGCTTTGCATCATTCTGCCGCACAATCTTAATGACGTCAGTCCCTGGAATAGCAGCAAAACCATGCACACCTAAAACTGCTAAAAACATTTCATACACAGCCGCTTTGTTAAGAGACGTATTTGAAACAACCGTGACTTTACCCTTGATACGCGGGTCGATCACAAAACTATAGCCCGTAATATCGGCAATTTGAGTGACAAACGCACGAATATCAGCATCTTTTAAATTCACTTTCCAAGTCTGCTCTTCGGAGTGAGCAGCCATAGACAACGGCAAAACAATGCAAGCAAGCACATGTATTAAATAGCGTATTAAAGACTTCATACCGTACGGCTTCTCTTTTAAAGTAATTAGATATTATGAGTTATCTTAAAGGATAGTTAATAAAAAAACTGGCACCATCTCGCACAACTTCAACTTCCAAGTTGCCTTGTTCGTACAAGCCTTTCATCAGATTTTTATCTTTCTTTATATCGCCCAAAGGGTTTCCGTTTACTGAACGTATTACATCACCTTTCTGTAAATTCAAACCTGATAGCATTGGATTACCTCCCTGATAAACGTATCCACCAGCACCTGGCAATAAACCAACTGACGTCAATGCTTTTTCAGGATTAAGTGCTATCTGACTTGTTGCTTCCTCTATAAACTGTTCTGGCGACTTTACACGCTCGCGAGACCTTTTTTGCACAGGCCTAGGCGCTTTTGCAATGATACTCTGCCCTTTAGCTGCCTTATCATCAAAAGATAAGGTTTCCAGCTTTCCATTGCGCCGTAAAAGTATCCGATCACTATAAACTTCTTCTAATACAGCATTCCCGGGCAAAGTATCACCCAAAGCATAATAATCGGAAGCTTTACCAATTTCTTCAACTATAGCACCTGATGAGCCACCTTGCTCAGAAGTAAAAACACCTTTAAGAATCAATCTTAACCTTGTTTTAGGAGCGACCGTTGGTTTATCCACTTTTTGCACTGCGACCACACCTGCTTTACCAAACAAATGGAATCGAGCCAATTCACCGACATGACCAGTCGTTTTCTTTTGCACAACCGACGAAGCCTGCGTAAGCATAATTGGTTCATCAATCGTAGTCGCCACCGAAAACCAAGCAAACTGAGCACATAAATAAGCAGCATAGACGACCAAACAAGCCAACATGCCCGATTGAAGCCTTGCAATCACCTTTTGCTCTACGTTGAATTCCAAACCATTACCTTCTTAAGAAACAAATTCATCTATATTTAATTATAAATATTCTTCTTGACCTTAAACACAGTATCTTTCTCTCTAGAGTTTTGCGACCAAGCTTCATCCGACAGATCTAACAACCTACGTTTAACTGTTAGCATAGCAGAGCCTTCAGGGTCTAATAAGCCTTCAATTACATCAAACGTCCCCCCAGCATCGCGAACCCCTAAAAAAACATCTCCATTAGTTTTCGTCTCTAGCCTGCCTTTAAACATTGGAAGTGTACGCTCATGCAACTGCCTTCCCGCAGGGTAAGCAATGTCTCCTCCACTCCATGATAGCAGACCACTCGCTGATTTGAGTTGATTATCGACAACTTCAAACTGGACACCTTTAGCAACAAACTGACCACTTAACTTTACTCTTTGCCGCTTAAATAATGGCGTCAAATAAGCTAGGTCAATATCCGCTGAAATAAGTTCAACATAACTAGAACTTAGGCCAATACTAGCATTCATATTAATCAAGCCAACCTGACTCTTAACTTGCAAGTCGACTGGCAGCTCTAGCGATAACAAACCTAAAATAGAAATATCCCATTCTACAATTGATTCTATATTTTGATATTGGACAAGCGCCTGACCATCCCAAATAGTGCCATTAAGTGAAAGCACTTTTACAGGGATATTTGTTCCTTTTAACTGAGGTGCTATCCCTTTATGCCAGACGACATCTGCCGGCAAGAATGCCAATAAAAACAGCATCAGGCTTAACAAAAACAGACTTAAATATAATGCAGTTTTTTTTATCACTCTTTTTATTCACGCTTTAAAAATCAGAACCATAGCATTACTATGCTCAAACACACAAAAATCACCGAAGAAAACAACGACAATTGCCCAGTTAAAAAAATCTGAGTAATTACAGACTATTTAGCCTGTTAAATCTACCTTTATTAACGCTTTTTCACACCAACATACTAGTACTTATTAGAATCTTGCGCCAGAACACAACCTCAAGCACCCATACAGGAAAATCTATAGACAAAAAAAACCCCAGCGTTTGCCAGGGTTTTAATTTTTAACTTAGGGAAAGAACTACATCATTCCGCCCATTCCGCCCATTCCGCCCATTCCGCCCATATCAGGCATCGCTGGCGCACCGGCATCATCTACGGCATCAGTGATCATACATTCAGTCGTAATCATAAGACCGGCAATAGAACCTGCAGACTGAAGCGCTGTACGCGTTACTTTTGCTGGATCAAGAATACCCATTTCCAACATATCACCGTATTCACCCGTTGCAGCATTGTAACCAAAGCTACCTTCGCCTTGTTTCACTTTATCAGCAACAACAGACCCCTCTTCACCCGCATTTTCAACGATTTGACGAAGTGGCGTCTCCATTGCGCGTCGAAGTAAATTAATACCAACAGTTTGGTCTTCATTATCACCCTCTAAGTCAGTAATCGACTGTAAAGCTCTAATCAATGAAACACCACCACCAGCAACAACACCTTCTTCTACCGCCGCCCGAGTAGAATGCAGCGCATCTTCAACTCGCGCTTTTTTCTCTTTCATTTCTACTTCAGAACCCGCGCCAACTTTAATGACAGCAACGCCACCAGCTAGCTTAGCTACTCGTTCTTGTAATTTCTCACGATCGTAATCAGAACTGCTATCTTCAATTTGCTTACGAATCTGTCCAACACGTGCTTCAATTTCTGGGTGTGCACCCGCTCCATCAATAACAGTTGTATTTTCTTTACTGATATTCACTCGCTTAGCAGTGCCTAGCGCATCAATCGTAGTCGTCTCTAACGAAAGACCAAGCTCTTCAGATACAACCGTACCACCCGTTAGTGTCGCAATATCTTGAAGCATCTCTTTGCGACGATCCCCAAAACCTGGGGCTTTTACAGCAGCAACTTTCACAATCCCACGCATATTGTTAACAACTAACGTAGCTAATGCTTCGCCTTCAATATCTTCAGCGATAATCAGTAATGGTTTGCTCGCTTTCGCTACAGCTTCTAATACTGGCAACAGTTCACGAATATTAGAGATTTTTTTCTCAACCAGTAAGATAAACGGATTATCTAACTCAGCACTCATATTATCCTGATTGTTAATAAAGTAAGGAGAGAGGTAACCACGATCGAACTGCATACCTTCAACAACATCTAACTCATCGTCAAAACCATTACCTTCTTCAACAGTAATTACACCTTCTTTACCTACTTTTTCCATTGCTTCAGCAATAATGCTTCCTACAGACTTATCACTATTCGCTGAAATAGTACCAACCTGGGAAATCGCTTTATTGTCTTCACAAGGACGCGCAAAACTTTTAATAGCCTCAACCGCAACTTGTACACCTTTATCAATGCCACGTTTTAAGTCCATTGGGTTCATGCCAGCAGCAACAGACTTCAAGCCTTCGTTTACAATAGCTTGAGCCAAAACAGTTGCCGTAGTCGTACCGTCACCCGCCGCATCATTTGTTTGCGAAGCAACTTCCTTCACCATTTGAGCGCCCATATTTTCAAACTTGTCTTTAAGTTCGATTTCTTTGGCAACAGACACACCATCTTTTGTCACAGTTGGTGCACCAAATGATTTATCTAAAACAACATTTCGGCCTTTTGGACCCAACGTTACTTTAACGGCATCAGCCAAAATATTTACACCTGCCAACATGCCTTGACGAGCTGGATCACCAAATTTAACGTCTTTTGCGCTCATAATCATTTCCTACTTTATACTTAATATATTTAATTCGTGAGAATCATCGACTTACTATATTTTATCGCTCAACTTATAGAACAGCTTATTTTTCAATAATGCCGTAAAGCTCGCTTTCGCTCATAATTAATAACTCTTCACCATCAATTTTTACGGTGTTACCAGAGTACTGCCCGAACACAACGATATCGCCTACTTTTACAGCCAATGCCTGCACATCTCCATTTTCTAATGCCTTACCAGTACCCACAGCTAAAACTTCACCCTGCGATGGCTTTTCAGCAGCACTACCAGGTAAAACAATACCTCCAGCACTAGTAGTTTCTTCTTCTTTACGGCGTACAACAACACGGTCGTGTAATGGACGGATATTCATCTCAACGATTCTCCTAATAGTTTTTAATTCAAGACTGAGCTTATTCTTCAAACAGAACAAACAATAATTTTGACGATTATTTAAACAGTAAAAACAATCATTTAAATTGCATACTGCTTTCGTATTTACCAATTGCTAGTATAAATGGGGCCGATAAGACCCTTTTCAAGCACGCTAATCAAATTATCCCGAAAATAGGATTATTTATCTTTATTATTATCAATTTCTTGAAAGTCACCATCCACAACATCACCCTCTTTACTCTCCATGAACGCCTTCCGCTCATTAAATGCTTTTGAGGTCTCGCTAGAGGTTGTTTGCGAATAAAAAGCTCCCGACGCGCCAGAAACTTGTGACTTTCTCATCATTGCGCCCAGCCATTTTTTGGCTAAATAACTTCTAACACCCGGCGTAAGCAATAAGAATCCAACACCATCTGTCACAAAGCCTGGCGTAAGTAATAAAGCCCCTGCTACCGCTAGCATTAGACCTTCACCCATTTCAGTAACAGGCATTTGTCCTGCTTGCATTTTCTGATTCGCTCGCAAAAATGCACTCAAGCCTTGCCGTTTTAACAGCGACACACCAATTATAGCGGTCATTAAAACTAGTGTTATGGTATAAAGTGCACCAATAAAAGAACCCACTTTGAGCAGCACTAACATTTCAACAATCGGCACTATCAAAAAACATAAAAAAAGAAATCGCATCACATAGACCTAAGTTAAATAACCATATATTTTAAATAAGAACGCTTTCAAACCAATGTTATAATATGTGCGGCCAATTAATGAAATTTCAAGATAGAAGAACACCAAAACTGCCGCCCAGGCTTTTCTCATTGCACCAATTATAGTTTCAAAACCTATGACTTCAAACAAGGATTATGACCAAGCTATTTTACAAACACTTGCTAGCATCCCTTACGGAAATGTATGTACTTATGGGGCAATTGCAAAGATTTCTGGCAACAACGGCAAAGCTCGTTATATCGGCTATATACTTAAAAATTTACCCAACGCAAGTTCGATCCCTTGGCACAGAGTTATAAACGGACAAGGGAAAATTTCTTTTCCTGCACATAGCGAACGATACCAACAACAAACAGAGCGCCTTAAAGCGGAGGGAATCAACGTAATTAATGGAAAAATTAGTTTAAAGCAGTATCTATGGATGGGATAAACACACTTTACACACCTAATAGTATTAATTCTCGGCAAAATCACTAAACATAGTCTAAATTTAGAGAGTTCAATTCTTTTTATGCAGTCAAATCATACAGATTTAGATAAAGGTATTTTCCATGAAGGTCGCCTTTTTAATACACCCATTGAGAACGCGAAAGTACAGCACACATGAAACATCACCAACTAGTCAAAAGTTTAGTTAAACAACACCTCCCATGTCATGTTAACGAGGCAGATCTTAGCGCCTTTCTTTCAGCATTAAGTTACAACTGTTTTCAAGCAGATAAAGAACGGGAACGCCTAGAACAATCAATACAATCCACTTCTACTGAGCTAACGGCCAGAAATAAAGCATTAGAACAGCAATTAAATGAATTAAAACAAACCCAAAACGCCCTAGAAGAGTCTCACTCTTTACTCCACGCAAGCCTTATATCAAGCTACGATTCTTTACTTGTCTTAGATTTGGAAGGTAGAGTTCGCCTTTTCAACCCAAACTTTAGTAGTATGTTTAATATCGCCACAGACAAAGACCAATTAAATACCATTGATGAGTATTTAAACATTGTCAGCGCCATCAGCCTTACTCCAAACGTATTCGAAAAATACTTCTTAGACTCATTCGCCACCCCCGAAAAAAAATCTCAACATGAACTAAAAACTAAGCAAGGCCGCACTATCGACGCCTACTCTAGCCCACAATTATTAGGATCAAAAATAGTGGGGCAAGTCTGGAGTTTTCGAGATGTTACCGAACTAAAACTGAAAGAAGAAGAAGCACGTTATCGCGCCTATCACGACCTATTAACCGGCTTACCAAATAGACGACTACTCTCTTCCAGATTAAACCAAGCGCTTAGCAATCTTAACAATGAAAATAAAACCGCCCTACTATTCATTGATTTAGATGGGTTCAAAGATGTGAATGATTCCCTAGGGCACGGTATTGGCGACGCCCTCCTAAAAGAAATCACACATAGAATAGAGCATGACATTCCACCTAACACAATGCTTTACCGACACGGAGGGGATGAGTTTATTGCCGTAATGGAAACTCAAACCGAACAACAATCTTCTGCTAATTTTGCTCAAAAGATTGTTGATTCATTTGTCACGCCTTTTCATATTGGAACTGAAGAAATATACATGAGCGCTAGCATTGGCATCGCACTAGCGCCAGATCATGGCAATAGCCCAGACAACCTTATAAGCAATGCTGATATCGCAATGTATCAAGCAAAACAAAGAGGGAAAAACTCCTTTGTTATTTACCAAAATAAGTTAAATGAACAAGCACCGCACCGCTTAAAAATCCGAAACCAGTTAAGCATTGCATTAGAACAAAACCAGTTTGAATTATTTTTTCAACCTAAAGTATCACTCGAAACAGGCACAATTAAAGGCGCCGAAGCACTGATACGCTGGAGTTCTACAGAAGGCCAATATAGAAGCCCACTTGAATTTATTCCTATAGCAGAAGAAAACGGGCAAATCATCCCGATTAGCCAATGGGTTATTAAGCGCTGCTGCCAGTACCTTAAAGATTGGCAAGATGATTTAGATGAAGATTTCGTACTTGCATTAAACATTTCAGCCAGACACTTTCAAAAAGGCCTTCTACAACAAGATATGGCAAAATTTATTTCTGAAGTAGGTATAGATCCTTCAAAAATAGAGCTTGAAGTGACAGAAACAGCAATTATGGACGATATTGATTTAGCGGTACAAACCCTTACAGAACTTAAAAAAATGGGCATCAGAACCGCAATCGATGACTTTGGTACAGGCCATTCATCCTTAAGCTATTTGCGAAAACTTCCTATTGAGGTATTAAAAATAGACAAGAGTTTTATTGATGAAATTCTGATTTCTCAAGAAGACCAGACGCTCGTACGTGGCATCATTAATATGGTCCACGCATTAGGAATAGAAGTGGTAGCAGAGGGTGTTGAAAACCACAGCATGGCTTCATTACTACAAGAAATGGATTGCGACTTAGTGCAGGGTTATCACTACTGCCGCCCCGTACCTGAGAATGAATTTATTGAGTTGATCAAAAACAGACAGTGCTATATCTAACTTCTCATCAGCTATGGTGACTGCTAAAAAATAACTTACGAGAGTACCGCATACTTGCCATTAAACTTAACACAGGCATTCTGATTTTCATCAAGCACAGTAACCTCTAGAAGAAAAATTGCTTTCCCACGACTCTCATAGCTTTTTTTAATATGTACTAAATCGGCGTCACTTGGCGCTATCACCTTCGCAATCAAACGCCCCCTTAAAGGTCTTAAATAATCTATCTCACCTTTAGCAACGACTATATCTCCCTCTAGCCCTAACTCCTTTGCCTTTAGATCGGTCATACCCCAAGCAGTGATGACACATAAATTGTAAAGACTTCCACCAAAAGCAGTCCCTTTATCATTTATGTTCTTATCGAGTGGAGCACTCACGACCAGCGTATCTCCTGAATACTCGTCAACACTAATACCGGCTGCTCTCGCTAAGGGAAGATGCTCTATAACATAATTTTCAAGGTTTTTACCTGCTTGTATCTGATCAGACATAGGGCTCACTTATCTAGACTCTCTTAAACGAAAAAAGGGGTTATACCATACGATATAACCCCTCCATTCTATTGATGCCCACTAAAAATTCATAGTCATTCGTAAAATACGAAACGTATTAACAAATGTCTGGCTGAATATTCAAGTCATCAGAGCAAATTAATTTACTCGCCTTCAGGCATATCTTTCATGCTCAATTTGATTCGACCACGATTATCAACATCCAAGACTTTTACTTTTACTTGCTGACCTTCAGATAACACATCAGTTACTTTCTCAATACGCTCATTCGAGATCTGAGAAATATGAACTAATCCATCTTTACCAGGTAAAATATTCACGAACGCACCAAAATCAACTATACGTTCAACCTTACCAGTATAAATCTGACCAATTTCAGCTTCTGCTGTAATGCCCATAATCATATCGATTGCAGCTTGAGCACTAGCATTATCTTCGCCATAAACCTTAATAGAGCCATCATCATCGATATCGACTGATGCACCAGTTTGTTCTGTGATAGAACGAATTGTTGCGCCACCTTTACCAATAACGTCGCGAATTTTATCTGAATGAACTTTCATCGTACGCATCGCAGGCGCTTTATCAGATAAAGTTTCACGCGAAGTTTCAAGAACCTTATTCATTTCACCAAGAATATGAATACGAGCTTCATGCGCTTGCTTAAGAGCAACATCCATAATCTGCTCATTAATACCTTCGATCTTGATATCCATTTGCAGAGCAGTAATACCTTCATCGGTACCCGCTACTTTAAAGTCCATATCACCTAAGTGATCTTCATCACCAAGGATATCAGTAAGAACGGCAAATTCTTCGCCTTCCTTAACAAGACCCATTGCAATACCCGCTACTGGCGCCGCTAAAGGTACACCAGCATCCATCATTGCCAAGCTGCTTGCACATACACTTGCCATTGAGCTTGAACCGTTAGACTCAGTAATTTCAGATACACAACGAATTGTGTACGGAAATTCTTCAACAGATGGCATAAGCGCTTGTAAACCACGTTTAGCCAACTTACCGTGACCGATCTCACGACGCCCTGGAGGACCCATACGCCCACACTCACCTACAGAGTATGGAGGGAAGTTGTAGTGCAGCATGAAGCTTTCTTTGTATTCGCCAGCATAAGAATCAACAATTTGAGCATCACGAGAAGTACCTAAAGTCGTCGCAACAATCGCCTGTGTTTCACCACGCGTAAAGAGTGCAGAACCATGTGTATTTGGTAACACACCGACTTCTACCTGTATTCCACGAACAGTACTATTATCACGACCATCGATACGAGGCTCACTCTTAATGATTCGGCCACGAACTACTTGCTTTTCAAGCTTAGAGAAATAGCCCTTAACGTCGTCTGCTGAAGGAGAATCATCAGCTTCTGTTGCTAGTTTCTCAACAGCTGCAGTTTTTAATTCACCTAAAGCACTGTAACGAGCCATTTTATCACTGATTGAATAAGCAGCACTGATGCCTTCAGAGTATTCAGATGCAATGCTATCAGCTAAAGCAGTATTTACTGGTTCTGGCTTCCAATCCCACTTTTCTGTGCCCACTTCTTCAGCAAATTCAGATACAGCAGTAACAATAACCTGCATTTCTTGGTGAGCAAATAAAACTGCACCTAGCATTTCGTCTTCAGTTAATTCTTTTGCTTCAGACTCAACCATCAATACAGCGTCTTTAGTACCAGCAACAACCATATTTAAAAGAGAGTCTTCTAAGTATGCATTTGTTGGGTTTAAGGTATAACCTTCTTCATCAGTAAAACCAACACGTGCTGCACCGATAGGTCCATTAAATGGAATGCCCGAGATAGCTAATGCTGCTGAGGTACCGATCATTGCCGCAATATCTGAATCATCCGTTTTATTCGCAGACATAACAGTACAAACAACTTGCACTTCATTCATGAACCCATTTGGAAATAATGGACGAATTGGACGATCAATCAAACGTGACGTTAACGTTTCTTTTTCAGAAGGACGTGATTCACGCTTAATGTAACCACCAGGTATTTTACCAATAGCGTACTGCTTTTCATTGTAGAATACAGACAAAGGAAAGAATCCTTGACCTGGAACCGCTTTTTTAGCTGCGGTAACTGCAACTAACACTGCAATATCGTCCATTGTGACTAATACAGAACCAGTTGCTTGACGTGCAACTCTACCTGTTTCAATTGTTACTTCTGACTTACCATACTTAAACTTTTTAATGACCGGATTCACATCGGCTCCTTATATATTTCATATTTTCATTAATTACGTTTTGCAAAATAACTACGACTAAAGCTTTACGTCTCAATGCTCTTTTAACGATGCTAAAAACACTCAGACATAAAACTTTATGGCTTTCTACAAAACACTTACTTACTTTTCAATTTCTACCTTATAAAACGAAAGAACCGGCGTATCTATCTTTCAAGATAAGCCGGCACTTAATTATCTACACAGTAGATGAAACAACACGAGGCTGCTTATCGACGTAGACCTAAACGAGCAATTAGATCAACATAACGTGCTGCTTTTTTACGCTTCAAGTAGTCCAACAACTTACGACGTTGGTTTACCATGCGAATCAAACCACGACGAGAGTGGTGATCGTGCTTATTTCCTTTAAAGTGTGATTGCAGTTTGTTGATGTTAACAGTCAACAATGCAACTTGTACTTCTGGAGAACCAGTATCACCTTCAGCTTGCTGGTATTCGCTTACTACTTTTGCTTTTTCTTCGGCATTAAGTGCCATAGTTATTTCCTCAATATGCAGTTTAATAATCAGCCATGACCGTGCATATTTACAGTCTGGCGTCTGGAATTTTTTAATCCTTTAACATTTAGAATTCAACAAGAGCATTACAATCACTCAATACTGAAATTCACTAAACGCTTTGGCTGAATCATGCCACCTTCGAGTACATCAACAACACCGGCAAAAACGTCATAAGACGCGATATGATCAATTAAATCATCAGCCTTGTTTTCAGCAACTTCTTTAGAAATATAGATACTTGCCATACCTGGTTCAAGATCTATATTTTCAGCGTCGGGTATTCTAACTGCTTGGCCAAGTAATATCGACCTTGCAAGCTCATTATTTAGGCAAACTTTAGGTGTATTTGGTAACAAACAGTCAGTTGGTCGAATAAATTGATCTAACTCGAGATTAATAGCACCCTCTTCAACCTTATCAGCTAAAGCATCAAGCACCTCCATCGTGACCGTTTCTTCTAGAGCAAAGTGACCTGCTTTAAAACGACGAAGCATTGAAACATGCCCCCCACAGCCTAATTCACCCCCAATATCTTCAACCAAAGAGCGAATATAGGTTCCTTTGGAACACTCAACAGTAAGATCTAATTCAGCATCGCGAAAGCCAGTTAAATCCAAACGAAAGATCGTAATAGGTCTTGCTGGCCGCTCAATGGTTATTCCTTTTCTTGCATATTCATACAAAGGACGACCTTTGTGCTTTAACGCTGAATACATAGAAGGGACTTGATTAATGTCACCGACAAAAGGCTTAAGAACAGAGTCTATTAAGGAATCTGACAATAAAGGCACAGTATGAACAGATACCTGCTCCCCCTCACTATCGCCCGTGGTACGAATATCACCAAGGGTTGCGGTTGTGTAATAACCTTTATCTGCATCGAGTAAATATTGAGAATATTTGGTTGCCTCACCAAAGCAAATTGGTAACACACCCGTTGCTAGCGGATCGAGACTTCCCGTATGCCCAGCTTTTTGTGCGCCAAATAACCGGCGAACTTTCTGCAAAGCAAAGTTAGAAGTCATCCCCTGAGGCTTATCTAATAATAGGACGCCATTTAGCGCACGCCCTTTACGTTTACGAGCCAATCTAGCTTAACCTTCGTTTTGATCGTTATCTTTCTTTCGAGCTTTTGTTATTAACTGGTCAAGCTTTCGACCACGTTTAACAGAAGCGTCAAAATGAAAACGCAGTTGTGGAATAGTGCGAAGACGTATCATACGACTCAACTCACTTCGTAAAAAACCCGCTGCACCATTAAGAATATCAATAGTCGTCTTAACCTCTTCTGCATCCGCATCTAAATCTTCTGCAGTGAGTAAGGTCACGTATACATCCGAGTAACCCAGATCACGAGCAACTGTTACTTGATTCACAGTTACCATACCTAAACGAGGGTCATTCAACGAAGACCTTATTAGTTCAGCAAGATCGCGTTGCATTTGATCCGCAATGCGATCTGTACGATTAAATTCTTGAGCCATATATTTTATTTACCGTAAAGCGGTTATGAATCTAAAGTACGTTCAACAGAGACCTGATCAAATACTTCAATCTTATCGCCAACTTTAACATCGTAGTTTTTAACACCAATACCACACTCGGTACCAGAACGAACATCATTCACATCATCTTTAAAGCGACGAAGTGACTCTAATTCACCCTCAAAGATAACAATATCATCACGAAGAACACGAATATTCTTACTTCGATAAATAGTACCTTCAACCACGATACAACCAGCAACCTGACCAAACTTAGGTGATTTAAAGGTCTCACGTACCTCAGCAAGACCGAGTATCACCTCCTTAAATTCAGGCGCCAACATACCAGTCAAAGCTTGCTTCACATGATCTATTATTTCATAAATCACGCTATAGTAGCGTAAATCCAGGCCTTCAGCGTCAATGATACCTCGTGCAGTTGCATCTGCTCGAACATTAAAGCCAATGACAACAGCATTTGATGCTAAAGCAAGTGTTGCATCAGTACCAGTAATACCACCAACACCACTCGCAACAATTCGGACTTTAACTTCATCATTTCCAATATCATTTAGTGCCGCAGTTAGTGCCTCTAACGAGCCACGCACGTCGGTTTTCAATACGATATTAAGGTGGTTAACTTCATCTTTACCCATGTTTTCAAACATGTTTTCAAGCTTAGCAGCCTGCTGACGATTCATTCGATCTTGGCGAATTTTTTCATCTCGTAAGCCAGCGACTTCACGTGCTTTACGTTCATCAGCAACCACGACAAATTCATCGCCGGCATCTGGTGTTCCGCTCAAGCCTAGAATTTCGACAGGAATAGATGGACCCGCTTCTTTTACCGTTCGACCATTCTCATCTTGCATCGCTCTGACACGACCATAGAAGGTGCCCGCTATCACAATATCACCACCAAACAATGTACCATGCTGAACAAGTACGGTTGATACAGCACCACGTCCGCGATCTAGACGAGACTCAACAACAACACCTTTAGCAGGAACATCTTTCGCTGCTTTTAGCTCTAACATTTCCGCTTGAAGTAAGACTGCATCAAGCAATGCATCAATTCCTTCACCGGTATGAGCAGATACGTTCACAAATTGAACATCGCCACCCCAATCCTCAGGAATAACATCTTTAGCTGCCATCTCGTTCTTAACACGATCAATGTCAGCGCCTTCTTTATCAATTTTATTTACTGCAACAATAATTGGCATTTCAGCAGAACGAGCATGCTGAATAGCTTCTTCAGTTTGTGGCATTATGCCGTCATCTGCAGCAACAACAAGAATAACGATATCAGTACTTTTCGCACCACGCGCTCTCATCGCAGTAAAAGCGGCGTGTCCTGGCGTATCAAGAAATGAGATCATTCCATGACCAGTTTCGACATGGTAAGCACCAATGTGCTGGGTAATTCCACCCGACTCACCACCAGCAACTTTCGCTTTACGAATATAATCTAGTAAAGACGTTTTACCGTGATCAACGTGCCCCATTACACTGACAACAGGTGCTCTCGGTGATTCAAAACCTTCATAATCTATACTTTCAAGCATTTCTGTTTCAACAGCATCTTCAGAAACTAGCTTTACTGTATGTCCTAACTCTTCCGTAATAAGAACCGCTGTTTCTTGATCAATGGCCTGATTAACCGTTGCCATGATCCCCATGCCCATCAATGCTTTAATCACAGCCACGCTTTTTAATGACATTTTATCAGCGAGCTCGCTAACAATAATGGTCTCACTAATCGACACCTCACGAACTACCGGTGCAACTGGTTTTTCAAAAGTGTGCTGACGTTTCTGTTTGAATTTCTTCTTCTTAACTTTAAGCTGGCGTGGTTTATCATCTTCCAGTTTAATTGCACTAAACACTTCTTCTTTTTGGCGGTTTGGACGATGATGACCTGCTGATTTAACATGTTTCTTAGGCTTGTCATCTTCAGCCGCTTCTTTCTTCTTCTGCCACTTCTCTTTCTTTTCTTCAACTGCAGGCGCAGTCGATTTTTTCTCAACTTTCTTTTCTGTAGCCGGAGTGGATTTAGCCGCTTTAGCTTTTGCATCGTCGACTTTCTTAGCCTCGTCAGCTTCTTGCTTAGCCTTTACAGCTTCGATTTTCTTAGCTTCTTCAGCAGCAAGTAATGCAGCTTTCGCCTCTTCTTCCTTTTGCGCTTCTACTAACTCTACATCCATCTCTGGACGTTTAACGTAAGTACGTTTTTTACGCACCTCAACGTTGACCGTTTTAGTTTTACCCTGTCCCGCAGACATTTTTAAGGTAGAACTTGTTTTTCGTTTGAGTGTAATTTTCTGCGGCTCACTTTCAGATTCACCGTGGCTACGCTTCAAATGGCTCAATAATGTTTTCTTTTCTTCATCTGAAACGGCATCATTTTCGTTACGCGAACTAAGTCCTGCGTCACTAATTTGCTTCAACAGTCTTTCGACTGGAGCACCGATATCGTTTGCCAGCTGCTTAACAGTTACTTCTGACATGATTTACTCTCCTAACTCGCGTCGTTACTATTCTTGGTCTTCGAACCAAGGCGCTCGTGCTGTCATAATTAATTTACCGGCACGTTCTTCATCCATCTCGTCAATTTCCATTAACTCATCGACAGATTGTTCCGCCAAATCTTCCATAGTGACGATACCTTTACTAGCAAGAACCAAAGCCAAATGCTGCTCCATTCCTTCCATGTTAAGTAAATCTTCAGCAGGTTCTTTGCCTTCAAGCTGTTCTTCTGATGCTAAGGCTTGATTCAACAGAGCATCTTTTGCTCTACGCCGCAGTTCATCTACAATATCTTCGTCAAAGCTTTCTATTTCAAGCATTTCTTCTAAAGGTACGTAAGCCACTTCTTCTAACGAAGTAAAACCCTCGTTCACAAGATCCGTCGCTAAATCTTCATCTACATCCAGCTTCTCAATAAATAAATCGACAAACTTTCCTACTTCTGCGTCTTGCTGCTTGCCGGCATCTGACTCCGACATAACATTCAATTCCCAGCCTGTTAATTCAGCTGCTAGACGTACATTCTGGCCAGAGCGGCCTATTGCCATTGCTAAATTTTCCTCAGCAACAGCGACATTCATTGAATGCGTATCTTCATCAACAACGATTGATGCAACTTCTGCAGGGGCCATTGCATTAACAACTAATTGAGCCGGATTATCATCCCAAAGGATAATATCAACACGTTCATTCCCCAATTCACCAGAAACTGCCTGAACTCGAGCACCACGCATACCAACGCAAGCACCAACGGGATCAATTCGTTTATCGTTTGATTTAACGGCAATCTTAGCTCTTGAGCCAGGATCACGCGCAGCACTTCGAATTTCAATTACTTCTTCTGAAATCTCTGGCACTTCAATTCTGAAAAGTTCAACCAACATCGCTGGCGCGATACGGCTTAGAATTAACTGAGGCCCGCGAACTTCAACTCTAATTTCTTCCAACAAGGCACGTACTCGATCACCCATACGAAAGACTTCACGAGCAACCAGATTTTCACGAGGCAGTAATGCTTCTGCATTATTACCTAAATCGACAATCACGTTATCGCGCGTAACCTTTTTCACTGTACCTGATACTAGCTCGCCTACACGATCACGATAACTGTCAACGATCATTTCTCGCTCAGCTTCACGAACTTTTTGTACGATGATTTGTTTCGCTGCCTGCGCACCAATTCGTCCAAAGGCAACAGATTCAACTTCTTCGGTATGTCGATCACCAGGCTGTAGTTTAGGATCAATTTCAGCCGTTTCTTCCATAGTAAGATCAGTCCCTAAACCCGGAACCGAATCATTATCTACCACAGTCCAATGACGGAAAGTTACATGATCACCCGTTTTACGATCAATATTAACCGTAATATCTGCATCTTCATCTTCATAACGCTTTTTGGTTGCAGCAGCTAAAGCTAGTTCAATAGCTTCGAAAATTACGTCTTTTCCCACGCCTTTTTCATTCGAGACCGCCTCAACTACCAGCAATATTTCTTTATTCATTGCGTCATTCGCTCCAGTATTCAAATTCAATCAAATTGAGGTACAACATTCGCTTTTTCAATCGCCTCAAGGGGGAACAGAAATTCTTCCTGATCAACCTGAAGTAAAATATCATTACCTTCTATGCCATTAAGTACACCATTAAACTTTCGCTGCCCTTCATAAGGCATGCGCAATTTTAGAGCGACATGACTACCTTTAAATCGTTCATAGTGAGACAGACTATATAACGGGCGATCCATCCCTGGAGACGAAACCTCCAAAGTATAATCGCCTGCAATAGGATCCTCCACATCAAGTACGCCACCAACTTGTCGACTAACTTGCTCACAATCTTTTAATTCAACACCACTTTCACTCTGCTCATCATCTTCAGCAGATTCGCCAGCCAAGCTTTCAATGAAGATTCTCAACACTGAATGCTTACCTTGTGAAATAAATTCAAGGCCCCAGCATTCAAACCCTAAACCTTCAACAATAGGACGAATCATTTCTTCAAGTAATCGTTTTTTAGCTGACAATACTAACCGCCTCAATTAACCGTATGCTTTTCTGAAACATTTCTACACTTCAGAAACAAAAAATGGGCCTAATGCCCATCAATACGAAAAAGCCCCTTCACTGAGGGGCCTTTTGCAAGATTTCTCTGAGTGGAACCAGCGAGAATTACCCAAATTCGCCAATTTAGACCTTAAAGAATTAAACTTTCTTTAAGGTCACTCCATCTCAAGTGGGCGCATTATATTCACCCAGCCGTGCAGGGTCAACCACCCTGTAAGCGATAGCCACAAAAAACAACATAAAAAAAGCCTGCTACAAAGTAGCAAGCTTTAAAATTGGTGCCCAAGGCCGGATTTGAACCGGCACAGCCATACAGCCACTACCCCCTCAAGGTAGCGTGTCTACCAATTCCACCACTTGGGCAAATATCAAACTCATTCCAACTCTACCGCTGCTTCTTTAACAGGAGCTTCAAGTTCTAAGGCTTCTACTTCAGCCTTACCTTCAGAAGACTCTGAAGATGTCACCATTTCAGCTGGCGCCAAAAGAGACTCTTCCGTCGATGCAACCTCAGCTTTTTGTTTAGCGATAACCGCCAACGAAATACTTGTCACAAAGAAGATGACCGCCAAGTAAGCCGTCATTCTAGTCAAAAAACTTCCACTACCCTGACTTCCAAATACAGTCTGAGAAGCGCCACCGCCAAACGATGCTCCCGCCTCAGCGCCTTTCCCCTGCTGTATCATCACCAGACCAATCAAACCCAATGACACTAAAATATGAACAACTATTACTGTGGTTTCTAACCATTCCATACATCTAACCTATTTATTCGTCACACTCAATTTAACAAAGTACTAAAGCATTAACTGCTTAAAGCCATTTGCTCGCAAATGCGCGAAAACGCCTCTACTTTTAAGGAAGCACCCCCAACAAGGGCACCATCTATATCTTCTTGGGCAAAAAGTGTTTCTGCATTGTCCGCATTCACACTCCCACCATATAAAATAACTAATTTCTCAGCTAATTGTTCGGCCTTCACCGCAACCAACTTACGAATACATTTATGCATTGTTTGCGCTTGATCAGGGGTCGCGGTTTTACCAGTACCTATTGCCCAAACAGGCTCATAAGCAATAACAACCCTAGACAACTCAGATTCACTAAATACACTAAAAACTGCATTTACTTGCTCAGCAACAACTGATTCTGCCTGCCCCGACTCACGCTGAGCAAGTGTTTCGCCTACACATAAAACTGGCTGAACATTACTAGCTAATAATTGTTTAATTTTCTCAACAACCAAATCATCTGTTTCAGCAAACAAAGCACGTCGTTCAGAATGACCTACCAAACACCACAAACAATTTAGCTCAGCTAAAACCTTCGCGGATGTTTCACCTGTATAAGCACCTTCATCATACGAAGACACATTCTGCGCAGACAATTCAACTACTGAGCCAGACGCTTGCAGCGCAACTTCTGACAACAACGCTGACGACGGTGCAATTACAACCTGCATATTTTCTGGCAAACTAATATTTTTTAAAGAAACTTTAAATGCTTCAAAATAATCTCGCGTAAAAGCGACACCACCGTTCATTTTCCAATTTCCGGCAACAATTTTTTTTCGCATACCTTGTCGCATAAATAACACCAGCTTTCAGAAGGGCGCAAATATTAACCGAGATACATCAGACTTACAAGCATCGATACATGCATTTTAATACAATCGACCTTAAAGCTTATTAAGGCATCGCATTATTAACACGACACCACACAAAACCTGCTACGCCAAAGCACTTTCAACCACCTCAACCAAGTCATCAACTACAGAGCTAACTAAGCTACCATCAACCCCTTCAGCCATCACTCGAATTAATGGCTCAGTCCCGGAAGCTCGCAATAACACTCGCCCCTGACCATTTAAACGCAGCTCTTGCTCTGCCATTGCAGCAACAATCTGTGCATTTTCCATCGGATTAACTTTTTCTTTCACTCTAACATTCTTTAGCACCTGAGGTAATTTTGACATCTCAGACTTCAATTCATGCAAGGTTGTTTTTTCACGCCACATCGCAATCAACACTTGTAACGCTGCGATAATAGCATCACCTGTTGTCGCCTTATCAAAACAAATGATATGACCCGAGTTTTCACCTCCCAACTCCCAATCATTTTTAACCAGCTGCTCCATCACATACCGATCACCAACATTTGCACGCACAAATGGAATCCCACGCTCTTTTAGTGCAAGCTCAACACCAAAATTAGTCATCAAGGTGCCAACAACCCCACCTTTTAAACGATCCGCATTCTGACGATTTCTTGCAATAATATAAATGAGTTCATCACCATCAACCAGCTCGCCCTTATGATCAACCATAATGACTCGATCACCATCACCATCAAATGCAATCCCTAGATCAGCCCCTGTCTCCAAAACTTTTGCAACCAAGCTTTCCGGACTTGTTGAGCCAACACCTTTATTAATATTGAGACCATTCGGCTCTACCCCAATCGTCTCTATATTCGCACCCAGCTCTCTAAATACATATGGCGCCACTTGATAGGTTGCTCCATGCGCACAATCCAGAACAATGTTCACACCCTCAAGCGTCATAGAGGAAGGAATCGTCCCTTTACAACATTCAACATACCGCCCCATCGCATCATCAATTCGCTTAGCTTTACCTAGCAAATTCGGAGCAACAACCTCTAGGTCTTTATCCAACCAAGATTCAATTTCTAATTCAACAGCGTCATCTAACTTCAAACCTTTTGACGAAAAGAATTTTATGCCATTGTCTTCATAAGGATTATGGGAGGCGCTAATAACTATTCCTGCATTTGCCCGATATGTTCGTGTTAAATATGCAATCGCAGGTGTCGGCATTGGGCCAATCAAACGAACATCTACACCGGCCGCTGACAAACCCGCCTCTAATGCAGACTCAAATAAATAACCAGAAATACGCGTATCCTTTCCGATGATAATACGATTACGCAAACCTTCCTTCTTAAATACCTGACCACACGCCCAACCAAGCTTTAACATAAACTCAGGTGTAATTGCGCCTTCTCCAAGACGCCCGCGAATACCGTCCGTACCAAAATATTTTTTAGACTGCATACCTATTCCTTAATTCATTATTCTGTTAATTTTTTGCATATTTATTCATTACGTCAATTACCCGCATCGCGTCTTTTGTTTCGCCAACATCGTGCGCTCGTATTACCTTAGCACCCTGATACGCAGCAATAACAGCGCCTGACAAACTCCCAAACAAACGCTCATCAATAGGCTTATTTAATATTTCTGAAAACATCGATTTACGAGACAAACCTACCAACACAGGAAAACCTAACTCACCAAAGCGACCAATACTATTTAAAATCTGCATATTATGCTGAAGTGTTTTGCCGAAACCAAACCCTGGATCAACAAGCAATCGATCCGAACCAATTCCTTGCGCCACCATACTTGCCGCTGTTGATTTCAGAAAATCACAAACCTCATCTACGACAGATATATAGACAGGCGATTTTTGCATTGAGACAGGCGCACCTTGCATATGCATCAAGCACAAAGCAACTGAAGCCCCCTTCACCGCATCAACCGCCCCCTCACGAGAAAAAGCCCTTACATCATTAATTAAGCCTGCACCAAGACGTATCGACTCACGCATTAGCTCAGGCGTACTGGTATCTATCGAAACAACTGTATCAAACCTCTCTACCAAGCACTCTACAACAGGACAAACCCTATCCATCTCTTCTTGAACCGACACTTGGGCAGCCCCGGGGCGCGTTGACTCCCCCCCAACATCAATAATGCTCGCACCCTGCCGAATCATTTGCTCAGCGCGCATCATTGCTGACGATAACGTAGTAAACTGCCCCCCATCTGAAAATGAATCAGGCGTCACATTTAAAACACCCATCACTTGAATTTCAGCCAGATCAAGTACCCGATCACCAAAGGAAAAATTTTCAGACATCTACCTAAACAAACCTCAGCGAATTAACATATATTTAAATGAACAAACTAATGCGCGACTCAATATATTTCAAACAATAAAAAAGGCGTAACATTAACTGCTACACCCTCTAGTAACGCTATTTTAAGCCTTACACTTCTTCTACCTTATCATCAGAAGACGGTTTTTCTTCTGCCGCAAGCGACTCTTCTTTTTGAGTACCACTAGGAGAACTTGGCCCCGAACCATTTCCTGTCCAGCCCTTAGGCGGACGTGGTGGCTTATCATCCATAATATCATCAATTTGATGCGCATCTATTGTTTCATATTTCATCAACGCATCTGCCATAGCATCCAATTTTGATCGATTTTCTATCAAAATTTGTCTAGCCTGCTCATAGCACGTATCAACAATTGCTCTAACTTCTTCATCAATCGTATTGCGCGTTGTACCCGAAACATGAGCACCACTACTTCCAGCAGTTTTCCCTAAAAACACCTCTTCTTGCGCTTCCTCATACATCAGCGGCCCTAATGATTCTGAAAAACCCCATTTAGTGACCATATTTCTGGCAATTTCGGTTGCTCGCTGAATATCATTAGAAGCACCGGTCGTCACACCATCTTTACCTAGCGTTAACTCTTCTGCGATACGACCACCGTATAATGAACAGATCTGACTAATAAGGTGCCGACGATTCATACTGTAACGATCTTCTTCAGGCAAAAACATTGTTACACCCAAAGCACGCCCTCTAGGAATAATACTCACCTTGTAAACTGGATCATGCTCAGGCACCAATCGCCCTACAATTGCATGCCCCGCCTCATGAAAAGCAGTATTAAGCTTTTCTTTTTCTGACATAACCATTGATTTACGCTCAGCGCCCATCATGATTTTATCTTTCGCTAACTCAAATTCAACCATTGAAACAGCGCGCTTATCAGATCTAGCCGCAACCAGAGAAGCTTCGTTTACCAAGTTTGCAAGATCAGCCCCAGAAAAACCTGGCGTACCACGCGCAATAAAGCTCGCCTCAACATCATCCGCAAGTGGTACTTTTTTCATATGCACTTTTAGAATTTGTTCACGACCCAAAATATCAGGCAGACCAACCACAACCTGACGATCAAATCGACCAGGACGCAATAATGCAGGATCAAGCACATCAGGCCTGTTCGTCGCAGCGATAACAATCACCCCTTCATTGCCTTCAAAACCATCCATCTCAACCAATAATTGGTTAAGTGTTTGCTCTCGCTCGTCATGACCACCACCCATACCGGCACCACGATGGCGACCAACCGCATCAATCTCATCAATGAAAATTATACATGGCGATTGTTTCTTGGCTTGCTCAAACATATCCCGAACACGTGAAGCCCCTACACCAACAAACATCTCAACAAAATCAGACCCTGAAATTGAAAAGAACGGTACTTTCGCCTCACCAGCAATCGCTTTTGCTAATAAGGTTTTACCTGTACCCGGTTGACCAACCATCAAGACGCCACGTGGAATTTTGCCACCCAAACGCTGGAATTTGCTTGGATCGCGCAAAAACTCAACCAACTCCTTAACGTCTTCTTTTGCCTCATCAACCCCTGCTACATCAGCAAAGGTCGTTTTAATCTGATCTTCACTCATCAAACGAGCTTTACTCTTACCAAATGACATCGGCCCTTTACCGCCACCGCCACCGCCCTGCATCTGCCTCATAAAAAACATAAAGACAGCAATAATCACTAGAATTGGAAACGACGCAACAAGCAATTGAGTCCAAATACTCTGTTGTTCAGGCTCCTTACCTCTAACTCGAATCTTATTATTAATAAGTTCATCCATTAGTTTGAAATCTTCGACCATCGGACGAATCGTTTCATAATGACGCCCATCTGTTGTTTCAATTTCAAAATGAAAGCCATCAATCGCAACTTCTTTAACTTGGCCACTTTGAACCAACTCTATAAATTGCGAATAATCCATTGGATCCGTTTTTTGCTGAGGATTAAAGTTATTAAACACCGTTAGCAATACTGCTGCGATGACCAACCAAAGGACCAGGTTTTTTACCATATCATTCAAAGGGGAGCCCCTCTCATTCCAAGCTATTAATTTTTCCCATACGGGTACGAATAAAACTCAATATACATACACTAAACAAAACATACATCGTAAAAAGTATTTTTTATACTTCCTTTAACCCTTAAAACCAAAACCTACTTGATATACTTCACGGGAACGAGCACGTGAAGCGTCTGGCTTTCGGCTATATACTTTTTTAAATAATGGCCGCATTTCTGAAAGTAGATCATCAAAACCTTCCCCCTGAAATACCTTAGCCACAAATATACCACCCGGCTTAAGAGTTTGCTTCGCCATATCCAGTGCCAATTCTACTAAATACATAGCATTGGGGATATCTATCGAAGCATTACCACTCATATTGGGGGCCATATCTGAGATTACAAGGTCAGCACCACCATCTATTTCACCCATTAATTCATCAAAAACAGACTGTTCAGTAAAGTCACCTTGAATAAAACTTACTCCGGCAAGGTTATCCATCGGCAAAATATCACTCGCAACGACACACCCTTTCTCACCTACCAGCTGAGCCGCCACCTGAGACCAGCCTCCCGGCGCGGCCCCCAAATCAACAACAGTCATACCTGGCTTAAATAAACGATCCTTTTCATGCAACTCAAGTAACTTATAACTTGCACGTGATCGGTAGCCATCTTCCTGAGACTTTTTTACATAATGATCATTAAAATGCTCTTCTAACCAACGAGCACTTGATTTAGAACGCGCCATATTTTGATAACCCTAATAATCAATCTTAAATAACGAACATAAAAAGAGAAATTTTCTCCATTTACGACCGACAAATTTTGAAAAGTATAATTCAGATAAAGCTATGATAGAATGTTCACCTGCAAACTTACAATTTAATACAGGTAATAATTAATATCATGACTTTAAGCGCTTCAGACAAAAAACAGTACCGAACTATTGCCCACAATTTAAACCCTATTATTATGATTGGCGACAAAGGATTGACTGAAGGCTTAATGATCGAATTAAATCGTGCCTTACACGACCACGAATTAATCAAAGTAAAAATTGCGATTGGCGATAGAGATGACCGTAAAAAAATAACGGAAGAGCTCATCTACAAAACAGGATCTGAACTTATTCAAAGCATCGGAAAAATAGCCGTTTTATTAAAAAGAAACCCTAAACCACACCCTAAGCTCTCTAATCTTCTTCGCGCCTAATTCAAGACACTACAACGCTGCCGACGCAATATCTGAACAAAGAATAACCAACCAGCAGATACAAAAAGAGACGCCAACGCGCCTCTTTTTACTATTCAACTAGAAAATCAGATATGTAAAACTTCTTCAATCTCATACTCAACAAGACCTGATGGGACACGTACACCAACCACGTCACCTTCTTCTTTCCCTATAATTGCTCGTGCAATCGGAGATGATATGGAAATTTTCCCAGCCTTAATATTAGCCTCATCTTCACCCACGACGTGATACCGAACCTCTTCTTCAGTATCCACATTCACCATAGAAACAGTCGTTCCAAAGATAACCTTTCCAGACCGCGGAATCGCCAGCACATCAATCACTTGAGAGTGCGATAACTTACCTTCAATTTCTTGAATGCGCCCTTCCATAAAACTCTGCTGCTCTCGCGCTGCATGATACTCAGCGTTTTCTTTCAAATCGCCATGCTCACGCGCATCTGATATCGCCTGAATAACCTCAGGGCGCGCGACAGTTTTTAATTGCTTTAATTCATCGCGCAAGGCCTGCTCACCCTGCACCGTCATTGGTATACGTTGTTCCATTTAACTTCCTTAAACCCTTTGATGAGCCGACTTATCGACTCAAAACTAATTTATTTTTACAAACAGGAATCAGTGCAAATCTTGTAAACGACGCACTGTTTTCTCAGCGCCATACCTAATCGCACGAATTACCGCATCACCACCAGCCAAAGTTGTACTATAAGCAAGCTTCTTCTGTAATGCCGACTGCCTGATTTGAGCTGAATCGGCTATAGCACGACGCCCTTCAGTCGTATTCACAATAAGATCAATGTCTCCATTTTTGATCGCATCAACAATATGAGGACGACCCTCAATCACTTTATTAATACGCTCAACAGGAATGCCTGCCGCTTCGATTGCTTTTGCAGTACCAGCAGTTGCTACCAAAGTAAAACCCGTATCAATCAAGCTTTTTGCCAACCCAACCACACCCGTCTTATCAACCTCTCTAACACTCAAAAATGCCTTACCTGTGTCTGGCAACACGCCACCAGAAGCAATCATTCCTTTTGCAAAAGCTTCATCAAAGCTATCGCCAATCCCCATTACTTCACCCGTAGATTTCATTTCTGGACCCAAGATAGGATCAACTGAAGGAAATTTATTAAACGGGAAAACAGATTCTTTAACACTAAAATGTTTAGGTACAATTTCTTCAGTAAAACCTAACTCTTCTAGCGTTTTACCCGCCATACATCGTGCAGCTACTTTCGCTAACGACACGCCGATCGCTTTAGACACAAATGGTACCGTTCTAGAAGCTCTTGGATTTACCTCAATCACGTAAACCATTTCATCCTGGTAAGCCAATTGCACATTCATTAAGCCAACTACACCTAGCTCTAGCGCCATTACCTTAACAACCTCCTTCATCTCTTCTTGAACTTCTTGAGACAAGGTATAAGGCGGCAAAGAACAAGCCGAATCACCTGAGTGAACACCCGCCTGCTCAATGTGCTGCATAATTGAACCAATCACTACCTGCTTGCCATCAGAGATAGCATCAATATCAACCTCAATCGCAGCATTCAAAAAGTGATCTAACAACACTGGACTATCATTCGAAACACTCACCGCTTCTTTCATATATTTAAGCAGCTCAGTTTCGTTATACACAATTTCCATTGCACGACCACCTAAAACATAAGACGGACGCACAACCAAAGGATAACCAATTTCTTTAGCGTCAGCTAAAGCCTCTTCAAGACTTCTTACTGTTGAGTTAACCGGCTGACGAAGACCTAGGCGCTCAATCATCTGCTGAAAACGCTCACGATCTTCTGCTCGGTCAATCGCATCAGGACTCGTACCTATTATTGGCACACCTGCCTCTTCAAGACCGCGCGCTAACTTAAGAGGCGTCTGACCACCGTAATGAACAATGACACCCTTTGGTTTTTCTAGCTGAACAATTTCAAGCACATCTTCAAGCGTGATCGATTCGAAATATAGACGATCTGAAGTATCATAATCAGTAGAAACTGTTTCAGGATTACAGTTAATCATAATCGTCTCATACCCATCTTCGCGCATTGCAAAAGCAGCATGTACACAACAATAATCAAATTCAATACCCTGACCAATTCGGTTAGGACCACCGCCAAGAATAATGATTTTTTCTTTATCTGTTACGCCCGCCTCACACTCTTCTTCATAAGTAGAGTACATATACGCTGTCGAAGTTGAAAACTCAGCAGCACACGTATCGACACGTTTATAAACTGGGCGCACATCATAACCATGACGTATCGTCCGCAACTCTTTTTCAGTCATACCTAACAGCACAGCCAAACGTCGATCAGCAAAGCCTTTACGCTTCAGCCTTCTCATTGCCTCAGCCGTCATATCGGTACGCGTCATGTTTGAAACAACGCACTCATCCTCTAGCAAGTCTTCAATTTGCACAAGAAACCAAGGATCAATACCGCTCAGTTTGTAAATTTCTTCAACTGACAACCCTGATCGAAAAGCATCACCAACGTACCACAAGCGCTCAGCACTCGGATTACTCAGTTCACGCGTCATTGTTTCATTCGCGTCTTCTGCTTTTAAATCCATAATCGGTTCAAAACCTGACGAACCAACTTCCAAACCACGCATTGCTTTTTGCAGCGATTCTTGGAAAGTACGTCCTATTGCCATCACTTCACCCACAGATTTCATCTGCGTTCCAAGACGTGCATCAGCCTGTGGAAATTTCTCAAAGGTAAAACGAGGAATTTTTGTGACGACATAATCAATCGCCGGTTCAAATGACGCGGGCATTGCTCCGCCCGTAATATCATTCTGCAACTCATCCAAGGTATAACCAATCGCAAGCTTAGCTGCAATTTTGGCAATCGGGAAACCCGTCGCTTTGGACGCTAAGGCAGATGAACGCGATACACGTGGGTTCATCTCAATGATCACCATACGACCATCTTCAGGATTCATCCCAAACTGTACATTTGAACCACCCGTTTCAACACCAATTTCTCGTAAAACTGCCACAGAGGCGTTACGCATTATTTGGTATTCTTTATCCGTTAATGTTTGCGCTGGCGCAACTGTGATTGAGTCACCAGTATGCACACCCATTGCATCAAAGTTTTCGATTGAACAGATGATAATGCAGTTATCGTTACGATCCCTTACAACCTCCATCTCGTATTCTTTCCAACCAATCAGAGACTCATCAATTAACAGCTCCGTCGTTGGTGATAAATCTAAGCCACGTTCACAAATCTCAACAAATTCATCTTTATTGTAAGCGATACCCCCACCACTTCCACCCATAGTGAAAGATGGTCGAATAATACAAGGAAACCCTAAACTACCTTGAACTTGTATCGCTTCTTCCATGCTATGAGCAATACCCGAACGCGGCGTTTCAAGCCCAATAGACTTCATCGCTTTATCGAAACGCTCACGATCCTCTGCCTTATCGATCGCATCGGCATCCGCACCAATCATTTCAACATTATACTTAGCCAGCACACCTTCACGTTCTAAGTCTAGCGCACAGTTTAATGCCGTTTGCCCACCCATTGTAGGCAACAGAGCATCAGGCCGCTCAACTTCTATAATTTTCTCAACTGTTTGCCAAGTTATTGGCTCAATATAAGTTGCATCCGCCATCGACGGATCAGTCATTATGGTCGCAGGATTGGAGTTTACGAGGATGACACGACAACCTTCTTCTCGGAGCGCTTTACAGGCTTGAGCGCCTGAGTAGTCAAATTCACAAGCCTGCCCAATGACGATAGGCCCTGCGCCTATAATTAAAACGCTCTTTATATCGGTACGCTTTGGCATTTAATTCTTTCCGTTTTCTTAGAGTCAGTGTTCTGTGTTTAAATTTGAATTTAAACAACAAAACTAAATTAGTAGGATGTTTTACCTGTTACTAAAAAATAGTACACAACACGCTTTATTTAGCGCGTTGCGTCATCAATTCAACAAACTGGCTAAATAAAGGCGCAACATCATGCGGCCCCGGACTTGCTTCTGGATGCCCCTGAAAACTAAATGCAGGCACATCAGTACGCTTAATCCCCTGTAGAGAACCATCAAACAATGATTTATGCGTAGCTTCCAGACAATCTGGTAACGAAGATTCATCTACTGCAAAACCATGATTTTGGCTCGTTATCATCACTGTTTTATCACTCAAGCATTGCACAGGGTGATTTGCACCATGATGCCCAAATTTCATTTTTTCAGTTTTAGCACCACTTGCAAGCGCAAGCAGCTGATGACCAAGACAAATACCAAATATAGGTATACCTGACTTTAATAATTCTTGAATAGCCGTAATAGCATAATCACACGGCTCTGGATCACCTGGGCCATTTGACAAAAAGATACCATCTGGAGACAAAGCTAACACGTCTTTAGCGGTCGTTTGAGCCGGTACAACCGTCAACTTACAACCACGCTCAGCCAACATACGCAAGATGTTATGTTTTACACCAAAGTCGTATGCCACAACATGAAATTCAGTTTCTGATTGCTGCGTATAACCATCAGTTAGCGACCAAGCACTCTCAGTCCACACGGACTGCTTAGTACAAGTAACTTCTTTGGCAAGGTCCATACCCTTCAAGCCTGAAAAAGACTTAGCAGCGGCAATCGCTTGCGCTTCAGTCACATCATCTCCAGCTAAGATACAACCACCCTGAGCACCTTTCTCGCGTAAAATACGCGTAAGGCGACGCGTGTCAATATCCGCAATCGCGACAATGTTATTTTCTTGCAAGTATTCATCCAGCGATTTTTCAGAACGCCAGCTACTGGCTAACAAAGGTAAATCTCGTATTACAAGACCTGCAGACCATATTTTGTCAGATTCAACATCTTCAGAGTTGACACCTGTGTTACCAATATGAGGGTACGTTAAAGTAACGATTTGTTTTGCATATGAAGGATCAGTAAGAATTTCCTGATAACCTGTCATGGCTGTATTAAAAACAACTTCTCCGACGGTCTCGCCATCAGAGCCAATTGAAATCCCTTTAAATATGGATCCATCTTCTAGTGCTAAAATTGCAGGTTTAGTCAACGCCAGTTCCTCGTCGTAATCGGCTAGGGCTAGTAAAGATAAATAAAGAAACCGTCTTTAGGCGGGCTTGAAGTAGGCTTTACTGGAGTACAAGTTGCAAAAAAGCGAGATAGAGTTAACCCCACCTCGCTTACCAAGTTTCTTGTGACAGCTTGACCGCTGTATGTCGTCTAATCACCTTTCATAGCAAGAAAAGCTTTAACAATAACGACTATCCTTCAAACGGCAGCATTGTACATATTTACAGCAATTTTGTCTATCAGAAAAACAACATAGATCCACAAAGTTAATAGAACAGAAACAATAAATTTTAGTTTAAGCTCTTTTCCTCCCACATTTTCTCGTAAGCATCTTCCAGCTCACCAATAAACGCCGCACGGTCCACCACCGAACTCTCTCGCATTCGACCACGTAACACCGTACGAAGCTTAGCTAATTCAGCAAGGTTAGAAGCTTTATCTACTGCAATATTAATATATTCACTCTCGCTTTGCGCAACATAATCCTCCAACCCTACTTGAGACAATAAACTCAAGCCAACTCGAGACCGATGCGAACGACCAGCTAGACTTATAACCGGCACCCCTTGCCATAACGATTCACAAACCGTCGTTGTCCCGTTATATGGATAGCTATCCAAATGAATATCCACCTTTGAATACTGTTCAAGATGTGAAGAAATCTCAAGCTCCCACCCTTGAAGCAATACACGTTTACGGTCAACCCCGCCCTTCTCGAACTCCTCCCAAAGCCTCTCACAAAGCGCACCTTCACAAAGCGGCTTAGCCTTTAAATACAGCGTAGAAGTAGGAACCGCCAACAACAACTTAACCCAAATACCAATCAACGTTGGCGAAATTTTTGCAAAAGCATTAAAAGAGCCAAAACAAACACCTTTTACACCTTCCTTTAAGGCAGGCAAATCTGACACACCAGGCGCATCCGAAGCAGGCGTAAAACACAAGAACCCGCTAGGCAAACGCCTCAATGATTCCGTATAAAACTCATCCGTTTGACCTTCAGGATCAGACCAATTATCTGTTACACGATAATCCATTTGAGACAGACCGGTAGTATTCGGATAACCTAGATAAGTGACTTGCACAGCCGCGGCTCTTCGAGCAAAAACACCTAAACGTACCGAGCCGGCATACCCTGTCAAATCAACCAAAATATCAACCCGATCAGCTATAATTCGCTGATACAACTCCTCATCGGTCATACCATGACTTTCACACCAATGATCACTTAAATCTTCAAAATACTTAGTCATCGCGTCAGGCGTTTCAACATCCGAGTAACAAATCACCTCAAAGACGTCTTTAGAGTAAGACTCTATTATTGCTTTAAAAAAATAAGATACGGAGTGAGATTTAAAGTCAGGCGAGATATAAGCAACCTTTAATCGCTTAGGTCGAGAACTTTCATGCACCACTAAGGCGTTATTTTTTAGAAATTCACGCTCAATTTTTTCACCATAAGATCGATGCGCTTTAAATACACGCTCATCCGAAATACTGTCCGCATAGTTATGAGTCATTACGCTAGAAGTAAAAACTGATTTATTATCGGCATTTAACTTTTGACCTTTCTCATAATAATTAATTGCTTTTTCAGGCTGAGCAATAAAAGTATGTAATTGCCCACAGTAATTCTGATATAAATCATTTTCGGGCGCTAACTCTGCCGCTTTCGTCAAATAAGGTTCTGCCGTTAAATAGTGCCTAGACTCAAACCAGAAAAAACCCAAATAGAAAAAAGCATCGGCAGACTTAGGCTTTAATTTTATCAATTCACGAGCAGGAGCCACCCCTAACGATAGAAACTTATGCTGCCAACATAAAATCACCGCCCTCTCTACCGCCACAGCATACCTAGGTGACGGCCCTTGACAAACTTGATAATACGACTTAACCGCTAACTCAAATTCACCTAAATTCTCCTGCAACTGAGCGAGCGCAAACCATACCTCAACATCCTTTGGCAAAACCTTAGTAAGCTTTAAAGCAATTTTTTTAGCTTCTAAATATTTTTTTTGTTGCGCTAACTGCATTATTTGCTGCTTAAGCTGGGTCTCTTTATTTTTATTCATACTACAATAAGATCTCTTAATAAGAATTAATACAGTCTAAAACGCTATACGGAACAATCCAATTTACTACAACCATAAAAAAAGGTGCACAAAAAGCTTTGCACACCTCACACTCAATCTATTATTGCAAAAAATATTACTTTAAGCCTAATACATCTCTCATTTCATACAAACCTGTAGACTTAGACGACAACCAAGCCGCCGCACGCACTGCTCCTCGCGCAAATGACATTCGACTTGTCGCTTTATGCGTTATTTCTATCCGCTCACCATCACCAAGAAACATAACCGTGTGATCACCCACAACGTCACCGCCTCTTACGGTCGCAAAACCAATTGTTTCTTTATTACGCGCACCAGTTTGCCCTTCTCGCCCATAAACAGCTACCGACTTCAAATCACGATCCAAGCCATCAGCTACAGACTGCCCCATCGCTAAAGCAGTACCCGACGGCGCATCAACCTTGTGACGATGGTGCGCTTCATAAATTTCCACATCATAATCATCACCCAGAATTTCAGCTGCTTTTTGTAGCAAGTTCAGGCAGACATTCACACCCGTACTAAAATTTGCAGCTTTACAAATCGAAGTCACATTCTGATAGCCTAACAAAGCCACTTCTTCTTCAGCGGTAAAGCCTGTTGTACCAACAACAATACCCTTTCCGTACTCTGCACATAACGCTGCATTCGCTAACGTTGCATCTGGCGCCGTAAAGTCGATCAACACATCAAAGTCATTAATCACCTCGGCCAAGTCGCCACACACCTTCACACCATTTGCACCTAACCCCGCTAACTCACCCGCATCAGTACCAACCAATGAACTGCCAGGAAGCACGATTGCCGCAGTCAACTCCGCCTCAGAAGATAAAGTCACAGCCTCTATCAGCATTTTTCCCATTCGACCTACAGCACCGGTCACAGCAATTCGAGTCAAAACCATCCCCTTTCATTCATTTAAATTAACAACTATTTATACCTAACACATACAAAACAGGGTGCAAAAATCGCACCCTTACACCAAATATAGCTCGGAACTACAGCTTCATGTCATCAAAGAAGCTTTTCACCCCTTCAAACCAAGAATGCTGTTTAGGGGCGTGTTTTCTATCCCCACTACCACCCAATGTAGACTGAAAAGATTTTAATATCTCTTTCTGCTTCTTCGACAAATTTACGGGCGTTTCTACAATCACACGACACATCAAATCACCCGCAGCACCACCTCTGACCGGCGCTACACCTTTACCACGCAAACGGAACATTTTACCCGTTTGAGTCTCTTGAGGTATTTTGAGATTAACACGACCATCCAAAGTTGGCACTTCTAACTCCCCCCCCAAAGCCGCATCAACAAGCGATATAGGCACATCACAATATAAATTTTTGCCATCTCGCACAAAGATAGAATGCTCTTTTACAGAGACCTGAACATATAAATCACCAGAAGGACCACCCTGCGCACCCGCTTCACCTTCACCCGCCAAACGAATTCGATCACCCGTATCGACACCTGGCGGCACTTTAACTGATAAAGTCTTCTGCTCTTCAATGGCGCCCGCACCATGACAAGACTTACAAGGGTTCTTAATTGTTTTACCCTGCCCGCGACAATGAGGACATGTCTGCTGAACAGAGAAAAAACCCTGCTGCATTCTAACTTGCCCCGCACCATGGCACGTACCACACGTTTCAGGCTTAGAACCTTTTTCAGCACCAGACCCACCACATGGCCTACAACTCACGTGAGAAGGCACTTTAATTTTAACCGTTTTACCCTTAACTGCACTTTCAAGATCCAAATCGAGCGTATATCTTAAATCTGCACCGCGAGTACTTCGGCTTCGACCGCCACCACCGCCACCACCAGCGCCGCCAAAGATATCGCCAAAAACGTCACCAAAAATATCACTAAAGCCTGCGCCGCCGCTAAAACCTGCGCCACCGCCACCCTGTTGATCAACACCTGCATGACCATACTGATCAAAAGCAGCCCGTTTTTGTGAGTCAGAAAGAATCTCGTAAGCCTCAGTCGCCTCTTTAAATTTATCTTCTGCTGCAGCATCGTCAGGATTACGATCAGGATGATACTTCATCGCCATTCGTCGATAAGCTTTCTTAACTTCTTTATCGTCTGCGCTTTTCGCTACACCCAGAACTTCGTAAAAATCTCGTTTTGACATAACACTCATTTAACCGTGGTTTGTATCTTTACAGACAAGTGACTTAAAAAAATGTGCATACAATGCAAACACTTAGCGTGTTCACACTTAAAAACAACAAATACACAAACGCGGAAGACAAAGCTTCCGCGTAGTTTTACCTAAAACAATACTTAAAAGTAATTAAATCTTACTTTTTCTCATCGTCTTTAACTTCTTCGAACTCAGCGTCAACAATATCATCAGCACCCGCTTCTTGCGTTGCTTCAGCTTGCGCCTCGCCTTCTGCACCTTCGGCACCCGCAGCAGCTTGATCAGCATACATTTTCTGAGCTAAACCAGAAGATACTTCAGTTAATGCTTTCGTTTTAGCTTCTATCGCTTCTTTATCGTCACCTTTAAGCGCCTCTTCCAATTCAGAAATCGCAGCTTCAATGGCTGTTTTTTCTTCTTCAGTCGCTTTATCGCCCGCTTCTTCTAGTGTTTTCTTCGTTGCGTGAACGATTGCATCACCTTGGTTACGCACAGTAACTAACTCTTCAAAGTTACGATCTGCTTCAGCATTTGCCTCGGCATCACTTACCATTTTCTCCACTTCTTCATCAGATAAACCTGAAGAAGCCTTAATCACGATAGACTGCTCTTTTCCAGTTGCCTTATCTTTAGCATGCACGTTCAAAATACCGTTTGCATCAATATCGAAAGTTACTTCGATTTGAGGCATACCACGTGGCCCTGGAGGAATTTCAGCTAAATCAAAACGACCCAATGATTTGTTTTGACTCGCTTGCTTACGCTCACCCTGAACAACATGAATTGTTACTGCCGCCTGGTTATCTTCTGCTGTTGAGAATGTTTGTGACTTTTTACTTGGGATAGTCGTATTCTTCTCGATCAATGCAGTCGCAACACCACCCATTGTTTCAATACCCAATGTTAACGGCGTTACATCAAGCAGTAACACATCCGTCACATCTCCCGCTAATACAGATGCTTGAATTGCCGCACCGACTGCAACCGCTTCATCAGGATTCACATCTCTACGAGGCTCTTGACCGAAAAACTCTTGTACTTTTTGCTGAACTAGAGGCATACGTGACTGACCACCAACCAAAATAATATCGTCAATTTCAGATATATTTAGTCCCGCGTCATTCAATGCTATTTTACAAGGCGCTAACGTTCTTTCAACCAAATCTTCTACCAATGACTCAAGCTTCGCTCGTGTCATTTTAATATTTAAGTGTTTAGGACCCGTTTGATCAGCCGTAATATAAGGTAGGTTCACATCAGTTTGCTGTGTACTTGAAAGCTCTACTTTTGCTTTTTCAGCCGCTTCTTTTAAACGCTGCATTGCAAGTGGATCACCTTTTAGATCCATACCTGAATCTTTCTTAAATTCAGCCGCAAGGTAATCGATTAAAGCCATATCGAAATCTTCACCACCAAGGAATGTATCACCATTGGTTGCTAATACTTCAAATTGCTTTTCGCCGTCCACATCCGCTATTTCAATAATTGAAATATCAAATGTACCACCACCTAAGTCATAAACAGCAATCGTTGAATCACCTTTGCTCTTATCTAGACCAAATGCTAATGCTGCAGCCGTTGGCTCATTGATAATACGCTTAACTTCTAAACCAGCAATTTTACCTGCATCTTTAGTTGCTTGACGCTGTGAATCATTAAAGTAAGCAGGAACGGTAATAACCGCTTCTGTAACACTTTCACCTAAATAGTCTTCAGCAGTTTTCTTCATCTTCTTCAAAATTTCAGCTGAAATTTGTGGTGGCGCTTTTTTGTCGCCCTTTACATCAATCCACGCATCGCCATTATCAGCCTTTGCAATGGTGTATGGCACCATACTGATATCTTTCTGCACAACGTCATCTTCAAAGCGACGACCAATCAAACGCTTAATCGCAAATAATGTATTCGTTGGGTTTGTTACCGCCTGGCGCTTAGCTGGCTGACCAACCAATACTTCATTATCATCAGTAAAAGCGACAATTGAAGGCGTAGTACGCTCGCCTTCCGCATTTTCAATCACTTTAGGTTTATCGCCATCTAATAATGCGATACATGAATTTGTTGTACCTAAATCTATACCAATAATTCTGCTCATTACTCACTCCAAACGTTTTATCTAATTTACTAATCAACCAGTAGTTAGCTTCAACTAATTTTGATCAACTACTAATCGAAAATATTTTTAACTTAATACATATTTATGACCGAAAATTTATTTTTCAAGCCTGCTCGTCAACTTTTGCTGCACCTTTTGATACAACAACCATTGCAGGACGAATTAATCGACCGCTTAATGTATATCCTTTTTGCATTGCGGCAATAACCGTATTCGGTTCAGCATCAGGCGACTCAACCATGGTCATTGCTTCATGTAAAGCAGGGTCAAAAGGGTGACCTATTGGATCAATCTGTTCCAAGTTAAATTTCTTAACACCTGAAAGAAACATCGACAAAGTCATTTCAACACCCTCTCTCAGGGTGGTCATTTCATTACCCGATGCGACTTCTGCCTCGACTGCTTTCTCTAAACCATCAACAACAGGTAATAGCTCTTTTGAAAATTTCTCTAGCGCAAACTTGTGCGCCTTCTCAACATCCTGCTCTGCACGACGACGTACATTCTGCGCTTCCGCTTGAGCGCGAATCGCCTGATCTTTCAAAGTTTCAACCTGAAGCGCCAATGCTTCAGCTTCAGCCTTCCAATCTTTCTGGTCTGCGCTTTCATCAACAATCGTATCGGCTTCTGCCTCTACAGCATTATCTTCAGTAGAATCCACACCATTTAACTCTGCTTCTTCACCATTCAACTTTTCGTCTTCAACGCTCACGTGCGCCTCCATAAAATCACTAAAATCGTTCACCAATCACCCGAATTTTCGAGCAATCAAAATCTTGTTGCTGCTTATATGGGGTTGCTCAAAAAAACTTCAAGCACTAAATAAAATTCTTACAACTTTACTTACTGTCTATAAATACAGTAGAGTTGTATTTCTGCCACTATTTGAAGAGCTTAAATAAAAATGCTGAGCCAATTAAAAGTCACCAATTTTGCCATCGCAGACCACATTGAAGTTTTATTTGATAAAGGTATGACCGTTCTAAGTGGCGAAACGGGCGCAGGTAAGTCCATTATTTTAGATGCACTAGGGCTAGCATTAGGCGACAGAGCCGACACATCAATGGTAAGACATGGCGAAAAAAAGGCTGAAATTTCCGCCTCTTTTGAACTCGAAAAGCACCCTAAAGCAGTCAAATGGTTACAAGATCACGACCTTGACGACGAGCTTCAATGCATCATTCGTCGCGTCATTACGGCCGAAGGTCGATCTCGCAGCTATATCAACGGTCATCCCTGCCCGTTACAGAACCTAAAATCTATCGGCGAACTATTAATCGACATCCATAGCCAGCACGAACACCAATCTTTGCTTCAAAAGGAGAAGCATCGAATTATTTTAGACGACTTCGGAAAGCTGCAATCTCAATCAAAAAAGGTAGCAGAACGCTTCAACGATTGGACAACGGTTGCACAAAAACTTGCCCGACTTGAAAGCAACCAAGATGAATCCAATGCACGCCTACAACTTTTAACCTTTCAAGTTGATGAGTTTGATAAACTTGGCCTACAAGAAAATGAACTCAAGAACCTCGAACAAGAACAGTCCAGCCTTGCTAATGCAGAATTATTACTCAGTAAAGCTCACGAAGCTCTTAACTTATGCTCAGATAGCGATACTAACGCAACAACCATGATAAATTCGGCAACTCAAGCATTACAAAACCTTCCCAGTGAAAACCAAGCACTCTCCGAAGCTTTTTCTATGCTTAGCGAGGCACAAATTCAAATTGATGAAGCAAGCAATAGCTTAAGACATTTTACAGAATCTTTTGAGCTAGACCCCGAGAGACTACAATATATAGAAGAACGCTTAAGTACCATCTACCAGCTTGCCCGCAAGCATCGCTGCCAACCAGAAGAGCTTTTAAGTGTTTACAGCAAGCTTTCAAGTGAAATGGCTGAGTTCAGTAATGGTGATCAGAACTTAGAACAACTGGAAGAAGACGCAAAGCTAAAAGAACAACAATTTTTAGACATCGCTGAAAAACAACGTCAATCAAGAATAAAACATGCATTAAAATTAGAAAAAAGTATTTGCGAACAACTCGCCCTCATGGATATGAAGTCAGTTATATTCAGCATCGACATTAAACCGCTAGAAAAGTCGAACTTTAACCAGCACGGCCTCGACGGCATTGAATTTTTAGTCAGCACAAACCCAGGCCAACCACCCAAAGCAATTAGTAAGGTCGCGTCAGGCGGCGAACTCTCACGCATCAGTTTAGCCATTCAAGTTATTATCGCCAAAAACTCAACCATTCCCACCTTAGTATTTGATGAAGTGGATGTAGGTATCGGCGGCGGCACAGCTCAAATTGTTGGCCGGTTATTAAAGTCACTAGGCCAGAATGGACAGATAATCTGCGTCACGCACTTACCTCAAGTTGCATCACAGGGCGACAACCACTTTTTTATTAGTAAGCGAACGGAAAAAGGACAGGTAAAGTCATCTATCGACTTGCTTGCACCGAAAGAAAGAACAGAAGAAATTGCAAGAATGTTAGGTGGCGTGACGATGACAACCCAAACTCTCGCACACGCCCAAGAAATGCTAGAAACAGTATAACTTTATTTTTTCAACGGCCTAACGTAAAGCGTTAGGCTGTGATCGACCAATTCAAAACCATGTTCAGCCGCTATTTCTTTCTGCCTGTTTTCAATTAGCTCATCAAAAAACTCAACAACCTTACCACTATCAACATCAACCATATGGTCATGATGTTCATCTTTAGCTAATTCAAATACAGCATGCCCACCTTCAAAGTTATGGCGTAACACCAAACCTGCCGTTTCAAACTGTGTCAACACCCTGTAAACCGTTGCCAAACCAACATCATCCCCGGTTTCAAGCAGCGATTTATATACATCTTCAGCACTCATATGCTGCTCTTCGGCATGTTCAAGCAGCTTCAATACTTTAATTCTAGGAAGCGTAACTTTAAGGCCCGCTTTTTTTAAATCTATATTTTCTGACATAACTTATTTGTAATCCTATTAACAGCCCAAGCTTGATTCAGGTATCATGCTCGTCGGTATTAAATTTAAACTCGCTTTCGCCTGATTATTAATCCAAGTTAAGCGATTCAAACAAAGATAGTGGAATTCATAAATAGATGCAAAAGAACCTTATTTTTCTTACGTTTTCCTGCCTGTTGTTATTACAAGCCTGCTCCTTTCCAGGCGTGTTCAAAATAAACGTTCAACAAGGCAATATTATTACCCAAGATATGCTTAATACATTAAAGCCTGGCATGACTAAAAAACAGGTTTATTTTGTTTTAGGCAAACCCGTTATTGATAACGTATTTAACCCCGATCTTGAAAACTATGTTTACTCCTACCAAAGAGCGGGCGGTAAAATCGATAACCAAACGATAAAAATTTATTATAAAGCGGGTATTTACCAAAACCATGAAGGCACACTGCTAGAAAACAACCCCGCTTATTAATAGCAGCCTACTTCTTAGCGGCTCGATTCAAACGAGCCTGCTTTGGATCAATCAATAAAGGGCGATAGATTTCAACTCGATCGCCTTCTCTTAAATCTTGATCTTTAGGCTTTTTAACTGTTTTACCAAAAATCCCCATATCGGCCGAATCAAAATCTATTTCAGGATAAATTTTATCGATACCTGACTGCACGGCACCATCAAACACAGAAGTACCCTCCGCGACACTTACAGTCAGAATACTTTGTTTATCTGGTGCAGCAAACGCTACCTCAACTTGTATTTTATTTGCCATAAACTTGATCAGCCCTTACACAAAAAGCATCAACCATTGTATTCGCTGCCTGATTAAAAATCGCACCGAAAGCCATTTTGGTAATGTTTCGTTTCATTTCAAACTCTAAATTCAATGCAACCTTGCACGCGTTATCTTGCAAAATAGTGAAATCCCAAACCCCTTTAAGGTGACTAAACGGCCCCTCAACTAAGCTCATCAAGATTCGCCCGTCTGCACTCAAGTCATTTCGCGTCGTAAAAGACTGTTTGATACGCCCTTTACTCACCTCTAAACTCGCCAGCATAAACTCTGCCTCCTTCTCAAGGATCAACGCTTTAGAGCACCAAGGTAAGAACTCAGGGTAAGACGCAATATCATTCACCAGCGCATGCATACGTTCACTGGAATGCATTACAAGCGCACTCCGATTAATACTTAAAGACATTAATAACCAATTCCATATTTACAAGACATACCATTGTACTATTAGCAGGCGTTTTCTCATAGCCACAAAAAAGCCAAAGCACAGCTTAAAAACTTGGTGTAGAATGACGTTATTATTTATAACTTTATGCAAATACTCAAAAATGGCCAATAAAAAACCTAAAGCACCCAGCAGCACGATTGCTAAAAACAAAAAAGCGCGTCACGACTACCACATTGAAGACAAGTTCGAAGCC